>ULQK01017406.1_pt1 | contig 16139 bp, 10 predicted proteins | sample 1954371 | NCBI WGS metagenome assembly ULQK01 (sample SAMEA4835652, study PRJEB28245) | human gut metagenome | biome: gut microbiome; material: fecal sample | place: Denmark | collected 2008 | reverse complement strand
AGATACCTACCCTGTGTAGTCCCTTGTAAACTGTACTTTATTACCTTTAAAACCACAGATATAAACGATATTATTACAAATACGGTTGGGACTATAATCAGATATTTTATTGCACGCTGGATAACAGGTAGTTAAAAAAAAGAGTATTGCTAAATTCAAAAATGAGTGACTTTTATGTAATATGCAGTTCTGTCGTAGTTATTATGTTCTTGTTTCAACATTTTGTTTCATCATTATTATGGGAAATGGCAGTGTAACTTCAAGTTTGGTTAAATATAGAGAGAAATGTTATACCTCGGCTAAAAAGATACAATATTAGATGTTTCATGAGCAGTATTTGAGTTTATTTTAAATTCAGGTATTGCTTTTTTATTTATGCAAAGTTTCACGGGGCCGCTGGTATTTTTTCTCATGTTCATTTATAATTGCTGATAGAGAAAACTGGAAAGAACACCCAATGAATCAGAAAGTAGAGAGTATAAACACATGAAAAAAAGAATTTACAGCATGATATTAATATTAATGACCGGACTTTGTGCCGGATGTGGCAAAGAAGGAGTAAAAAATAATAATACAGGAATAGAAAGCGAATCTTCCCAGGTGGAAGATTCGGTCAGTTTTGAAAACACAGAAGACACAGAAGACACAGAAAGCACAGAAGACACAGAAAGCACAGAAAATACAGAAAGTACAGAATACAATGACGTCGTATTAAATGAAGAAACGGATTTTACTTATGACTATTCGGAGGACATCAAAGCGGATGTTGACAATGTGGTATCAGGTTCCGCATCACTGCAGGACGAATTGAAGAATATTGAGAACATCGTAAAGAAATATACGCCGCTGGCGCAGGCAGCCCAGACACAGACAGAAATGAATCTGTCATCCAGATGGTTTTTCGACATATGGGATACGGAATTAAATAACCTTTGGAGCAGATTCAGTGATCTGGCAGATCCGCAGACAAAGGAGAAGATCCTTGCAGAACAGAGAAACTGGATCGCTATGAAGGAAGAAGTGACCTTGCTTCACATTGGATCTTACGAAGAAAACGGCAGTATGTATCCGCTTCTTCAGAATTCTTATCTGGAGGAGATCACGAAGAACAGGGCTTATGTTATTGCAAATGAGCTGGCAAAGATAAAGGGGGAATCCTTTGTTATGCCGGAAAAATCAGCAAAGTACGGTCTGTTTGTGGACAATCAGGGGACTGGCAGCGTATACAGTTCCCTGATCACCAGACAGGGGCTGGAAGGAGAGGATGAAGCGCTTATCTCCATTTACAGAGAGGGAGAAACAAAAGGAACATTTGTTGACAATGGAAACGGGGAGCTGGCTTTCACATCAGATGACGGAAGTGTAAAAGGAACCATTAAAATCAACGGATGGGATGGCGCAAGTTTCAAGGTTACAGAGACATCAGGAGAGGCTGTTTTTTCTGCAGGAGAGGAGGTCAATTTTCCGTTTGCATTTTGACAGCATTGTTTGATATGTTGTTTGTAATGATTCAGCGATATAACAGACAAAGAATCATGAAACTCGTAAATCGGCAGTTGCGGAGGTGAATAAAATATATGCTGAATGTGAAAAATGCTGATATGGCAGATTTTGAACAGATTATGAAAATTTATAAATATGCACAGGATAATATGATAAAGTCCGGAAATCCTGCACAATGGGGGCATTTTTATCCGGATGCAGAGCTAATAAAATCTGATATTTGTCAGAATGTATGCAGGGTAATATATGACAAAGATGGGATACATGGGGTATTTGCATTGTTTAAAGGTGCAGAACCTGCTTATAAGCATATTGAGAATGGGAATTGGCTGAATGAAGAGCCTTATCTTACTATTCACAGACTTGCTGGGGATGGTCAGGTGCATGGTTTGTTTCAGTGTGTTTTAAATTATTGTAAAAATATTTCTCAAAATATCAGGGCAGATACCCATGCGGATAATCAAATCATGCAAAAGCTGATGGAAAAGAATGGTTTTATGAAATGCGGTATTATATATGTTAAAAATGGAACACCAAGAATTGCATATCATTGGACTGCTTCATAACTTTCAGTTGTGCGTCCGGCAAAGGGCAATTAACCTGGCAGGTGCAAATTCTTTCTGATACATGATATGACAGTGGAAATTTCCTGAATTGACAAAAGAGTTAGAATAGACTAACATGCGAAATAGAATGACAGGGCAGAAAGGGGCAGGAAATGGAAAGAGAGAAGAAAAAGAGGGCAATGATTGCGGGAATGGTCTCAATGACATACTGGTGCCGTTTATGGTATATTATCTGGTCGCAGATATCGGAATGCCTGTGGTAATTGCTGATGTTTTTGACGGCATCTCTTTTATTACAGGATTCGGGTGTGAAAAATTTGTCAATCAAGAAGTTTAAATGCACTATTTGACTCCAACCCGCAGGATAACATTTTTCAAAAGAAATAATGTGTGATACAATATTTTAAGATTGAATTTTCAGGAGAAAACAGATGTCCCTACAATTTATATTTGGCAATTCGGGCAGCGGAAAATCGGATTTTCTGTATGATTCCGTGCTGAAACAGGCGAAAGAAAATAAAGAGCAGCAGTTTTTAATCATTGTGCCGGAGCAGTTTACCATGCAGACACAGCGGGAACTGGTCGAGAGGCAAAAACAGCATGCAATCATGAACGTGGATGTGCTCAGTTTTGCAAGACTCGCATACCGCGTCTTTGATGATCTTGGAAAACAAAATGTGGTTGTGCTGGAAGAGACCGGAAAAAATCTTGTACTGCGCAAGGTGGCAGAACAGAAAAAAGCAGAACTGAAAGTGCTTGGTGCGAATATGAATAAGATGGGATATGTCGGCGAGGTAAAATCCCTGATCTCAGAGCTGATGCAGTATAATGTCCGTCCGGATGCGCTGGCAGAGTTTTTGGAGAAAGAACCGCTTGGGGAGGGACTGCGCTTAAAAATGAAGGATGTCCTCACGATGTATCAGGGATTTACGGAGTATTTAAAGGGCAGATATATCACGGCAGAGGAAGTGTTAGAGCTTCTTTATGATGTGGCAGAAGAGTCCAAACTGCTTCGTAATAGTGTGATCGTGTTGGACGAGTTTACCGGATTTACACCGATCCAGAACCGTCTGATGGAAAAACTGCTCGTGCTGGCAAAGAAGGTCAGCGTGTCTGTCACGATGGATGTCAGGGAAGATTTTTACCAGTGCAGGGGTGTACATGAACTTTTTGCCATGAGTAAAAAAACGGTGGCGTCGCTACTGAAAGTGGCAGAACTGTGCAAAGTTCCGGTGGAGGAGCCGTTGGTACTGCCGACCGGAAAACAGAGGCGCTATGCCAATGCTGCCGACCTTTATTTTATGGAGCAGAATCTCTTTCGTCCGGGAGCGGGAAGCTACAGATACAAAGCACCGGAACAATCTATGCAGCATATCCGCATCACGTCCCTGAAAAATCCGAGGGAAGAATTAAAATTTGCTGCCCGCGAGATCGTGCGCCTGACGAGGGAGAATGGTTACCGTTACCGGGATATCGCAGTCGTGACAGGGGATGTGCAGCAGTATGGCAATTATGTGCCGGAGATCTTTGAGCAGTACCATATCCCGTACTTTATTGATCAGACGAAAAATATTTTGTTCCACCCGTTTATCGAGTGTATCCGGGCGATCTTAGAGATGATCGAATATGATTTTTCTTATGAAAGTGTGTTCCGGTTTTTGCGGTGCGGGCTTGCAGCGAGTGTCGTGACCGAGGCAAAAAATTCCGACAAGGAGCCAGATCCGGCTGCAACGGAAGATTTGACGCAGCAGCCGGAAACAGGATACCATGGACTTACAGAACAGGAGATCGACCGCCTGGAAAATTATGTCCTCGCACGGGGCATCCGCGGTGCATCCCGCTGGAGCAGACCGTGGACGTTTGTAATGCCGGATGGGACATTGGAGGATATGGCACGGTTAAATGAGATCCGTGAGGCGGTTTATGAGAATTTTAAGCCGCTGCTTGAGGCATTCCGTGGAAAAGACAATACGGTCAGCACACAGACCTATGAGTTATACAGTCTGATCAGACGGCTTAACATGGAGCAGTTATTAAAGGAGCGTGGAAACTTTTTCGAGGCGCATGGCAATCAGGCGCGGGCAAAGGAATATGACCAGATCTATAAAATCGTGATGGATCTGCTCGACAAAGTGACGTCTCTGCTGGGCGATGAGACGATGACGATCCGGGAATACAGTGATATCTTAGATGCCGGATTTGAGGCGGCAAAAGTCGGTATTATCCCGCCGGGTAACGACACGGTGACAGTCGGGGATATCGAGAGAACCCGTCTGAACCATGTAAAAATCTTATTTTTTGTCGGTGTCAACGACGGAGTTGTGCCGAAAGCAGGGAATCAGGGTGGCATTATTTCCCAGTTTGAGCGTGAAAAGATGGCAGAATATCACCTGGAACTGGCGCCGGGCGCAAGGGAAAAAGTATTTATCCAGAAGTTTTACCTGTATTTAAATATGACAAAACCGTCCGAGCGGCTGTATGTGACATTCTGCCGCGTCAACTCCGATGGAAAAGCACTGCGGCGTTCGTATCTGATCGGGACACTCTTAAAACTGTTCCCACAGCTTGCGGTGGAAGAACCGTCCGAGGAGGAGACATTAGAAGGTGCACTGACTGCGGAAAGTGCCCTGCCGTTTCTGATGGAAGGGCTGACAAAACCGGTGGAGGATGAAGAGGCATGGACTGCACTTTTGGCATGGTACCTGTCGGATGAGGGTGAACGGGAAAAAGTAATGCAGCTTTTTGATGCGGCGTTTGGCGCCCATAAAGATGATGCGATCAGCAAGGCAGTCACGAAAGCTTTATATGGGAATACCTTAGAAAACAGCGTGACAAGGCTCGAACAGTTTGCTGCCTGTGCGTTTGCTCATTATTTAAGTTATGGACTGCGGCTTAAAGAACGGGAACTGCAGCAGTTTGCGAGTGTGGATATGGGAAATATTTATCATGATGTGTTAGAGCGTTTTGCAAAGGGCATAGAGCTGTCGGATTATACCTGGTTTGATATCCCGGAGAAAGCGCAGGAAGCCCTGCTTTCCCAGAGCATGGAAGATGCGATCGCAGGCAGCGGGATCGGGGACGTATTCGAGGACGCAAGAAACAGTTACCTGTTAAAGCGGATGGAGGCAACGGCAAAACGGACGATCTGGGCACTGATGTTACAGGTGCGGAAAGGAAAGTTTGTGCCGAGCGGTTTTGAGGTGTCATTTTCGCGCGCCGAGCGGCTGGATGCGGTGCAGTTTCAACTGGGTGAAGATGAAAAAATGCGTCTGCGCGGCAGGATCGACCGCGTTGATACTTACGAGACAGACGATAAGGTCTATGTAAAAATCATTGATTATAAATCGGGCAACACCACTTTTTCACTTTTAAATTTTTATTATGGACTGCAGCTCCAGCTTGTCGTCTACATGAATGCGGCACTGGAACTCACAAAGAAAAAATATAAGGGAAAAGATACGGAACCTGCAGGTATTTTTTATTATCACATCACAGATCCGATGGTGGATGCGGATGGTCAGGAGTCCGAGGAGGAGATCAGACGGAGTATTCTAGAACAGCTTAAAGTGGGAGGTCTGGTCAATGAAGATCCGGAAATCTATGGTGCGATGGATACTGATTTTTCAGGCACATCGACAGTGATCCCGGTAGCCTTAAAAGCGGACGGCTCCTTAAAGGCGACATCTAAGACGGCGAGCACCTATGAGTTTGGACTGATGTCCCATTATGTGCGAAAGAAGATTGAGCATGTGGGAAAAGAGATCTTTGCCGGAAATGTGGCGGTAAAACCTTACCTGTTAGGAGACAGGAGCGGCTGCGATTACTGTCCATATCACACGATCTGCGGATTTGATGTACGCATGCCGGGATTTTCCTATCAGCAGTTTGAAAAATTTGACAGCAGTGAGGAGATCCTTGCACATATCCGGGAAGAGATTGGAGAGCCGGGAAAAAATCCGGACGGTGAATAAATGTGATGTGACAGGTGAAAAAATAAAAAGTCAGAAACGGAGCAAAACATGGGAATGACATGGACAGATGACCAGCGAAAGGTCATCGAACTCAGAGACAGAAATATATTAGTTTCCGCGGCAGCAGGTTCCGGTAAGACTGCGGTGCTCGTGGAACGTATCATAAAGATCATTACGGACAAAGAGCACCCGGTGGACATTGACCGTCTTTTGATCGTGACATTTACCAATGCGGCTGCGGCAGAGATGCGTGAACGAATCGGAAATGCACTGGAGAATGCCTTAAAAGAACAGCCGGACGACGAACATTTACAGCGTCAGCTTTCTCTTTTACACAATGCCCAGATCACGACGATCGACAGCTTCTGTCTGTATGTGATCCGCAATCATTTTCATGAGATCGATCTCGAACCGAATTTCAGAATCGGGGATGAGGGCGAGTTGAAACTGTTAAAAGAGGACGTGCTCGCAAAGGTGCTGTTGAAAAATTATGAGGAGAGTGCGCCGGAATTTTTAGCATTTGTGGACGGATATGCATCCGGCAGAAATGATGCGGCGCTCTCCGGCATGATCTTACAGCTCTATGAGTTTTCAAGGAGTTATCCATGGCCAAAGAAATGGCTGCCTGCGGCAGCAGAAAGCTATGGCATAGAGGATGAGGCATCTTTGGAAAGCGCAGCTTTCATGCAGTCGCTTCTTCAGAACTTAAAACGGGTGTCAGAGGATCTTGTGGCACTTTCCGGGCGGGCATACAAACTGACGCAGGACGATGACGGGCCGGATATGTATGCGAAAGCATTAGAGGGCGACCTGAAAAAATATAAGGAGATCGCTGCGAGTGAAAGTTTTGCGGATTTTTATCAGAATTACCGCAATTTATCCTATGACAGGCTTGCTTCCTCCCGTGGATTTGACGGAAACGAAGAAAAATTAGAGCTGGTCAAAAAACTGCGAGAGATGGGAAAGGATGCGGTCAAAAAAATAAACCGCCAGTATTTTTTCACATCACCGGAGATCATGGCGGAGCAGATGAAAAAGACGGCGCCGATGGCGGCAGAGTTAGTGCGTCTGACATTGGAATTTGACGAGACGTTTACGGCGGAAAAACGGCGGAAAAATCTGGTGGATTTCCATGACCTTGAGCACTTTGCGTTAAATATCTTTGTCGATGAGGAGACCGGCAAAGTCAAAAAGACTGCCGAGGAGTTCCGGGATAATTTCAAAGAGATCATGATCGACGAGTACCAGGACAGCAATGAGGTGCAGGAGACAATCTTACGTGCAATTTCACGGGAGGAGCGCGGTGAATACAACCTTTTTATGGTCGGGGATGTCAAACAAAGTATCTACCGTTTCCGTCTGGCAAGACCGGAACTATTCATGGAAAAATACGATACTTACAGCCTGACGGATGCAAAAATGCAGCGCATTGACCTGCATAAAAATTTCCGAAGCAGAAATGAAGTGCTCGATTTTTCCAACGATATTTTTTACCGCATCATGAAGCGCAATCTTGGAAATGTGGAATATGATGCGGATGCAGCACTTTATCCGGGAGCTTCTTATCAGGAAGAAACGGACATGTTCACACCGGAAATTTTACTGGTGGACGGGGATGATGAACTGTTGGATGATGCTGCAGCGGATGATAAGAAACTGTTAGAAGCACGGATGATTGCAAAAAGGATCAAAGAGCTTATGGGAACGCAGAAGGTGACCGACAAGGCAACCGGAGAACTGCGCCCGGTGCAGTATTCGGATATGGTCATTCTGCTGCGAAGCCTGAGCGGATATGCAGACCGTTTTGCTGCTGTGTTAAATGATGCAGGAATTCCGGCACATACTGTTTCGGCGACAGGATATTTCAGTACGGTGGAGGTGCAGACCGTGCTCTCCATGCTTCGTATTTTGGATAATCCGAGACAGGATATCCCGCTGACAGCGGTGCTTCGTTCACCAATCGCAGGACTTTCGGATGAGGAACTTGCAAAATTGCGTTTAAAAGACAAGGATGTCAGATTTTACGAGTGTGTTTTGGAGGAATGTGAGCGTCTGAAACAGGAAGCGGAGGAAAATCCGGGACAGGGCAGGGATGATTCCGAAGAAAAGTTATACCGGTTTTATGTTACCTACGAAAAACTGCGGCAGCTTGTGCCGGATACACCGATCCATGAGCTGATCGAACTGCTGTTAAAGGAGACCGGTTACGGCGATTATGCCGCAGCAATGCCAGCCGGAGACAGGCGTCATGCAAACCTTTTAATGCTGGTGGAGAAGGCGATCGCCTATGAAAATACCAGTTACAAGGGACTGTTTCATTTTGTGCGCTATATTGATGAACTGCAGAAATACGATGTGGATTTCGGCGAGGCAGATCTGATCGGGGAAAACGAAAATGTCGTGCGCATTATGAGTATCCATAAGAGTAAAGGACTGGAATTTCCGGTCGTATTTGCCGCCGGGATGGGAAAAAACTTTAACCGCCAGGATACAAGAAGCCGTCTGGTATTGCACCCGGAACTTGGCATCGGTCTTGACTATATGGACGGAAAACAGCGTGTAAAATCCGTGACGATCGCAAAACGTGCTATCGCAAAGCAGATCGATATGGAAAATCTTGGCGAGGAACTGCGTGTCCTTTATGTGGCATTAACGAGAGCGAAAGAAAAGCTGATCTTAACCGGAAGTCTGAAAAAGGCAGAGGAGACACTTTCCTATATAAAAGCATTTCCAGAGGAACTGTTATCTTATCTGGGACGCGAGAGTGCAGCCGGTTATTTGGACTGGATTCTGCCTGCGGCTGCATCCTGTCAGGATAAATATCAGATACGTCTGATGCGGGCGGCAGAACTGGTGCAGGAAGAAATGGAAACACAGATCAAAGATGACTGGAACCGTTCAGCCTGCATGGAAAAAGCTGCGCAGGCAGATGAAAAAAAAGTGCAGCAGTTCTCGGAGCGTTTTCACAGACGGTATGCATATGAAAATGATGTGCAGAGAAAAAATAAGTATTCCGTGTCGGAGTTAAAACATCGTGCCATGCGGGAGACGTTTGAAAAAGAGGAGGAGGCAGTTCCTGTTTTTCAATCCGAGGAGGTTGTGCCGTATGTGCCTGCATTTGCAAGAGAAATAGAGCAGCAAAGTGAGGATGCCAGCCCTGGAGCACTTCGCGGAACGGCAATGCACCGCATCATGGAGTGCTACCAGTTTTCTTCCGGTGTGTCCGCAAAAGAGCAGGTCGCCGGGATGCTGGAGAAAGAACAGATCACACCGGAGATGCATGGACTGATTCGCATACCGCAGGTTGAATATTTTGTAAATGCAGATATTGGAAAACGGATGGGAGCAGCTGAAAAAGACGGAAAATTGTACCGTGAGAAACCATTTGTCATGGGATTTACGGATGAACAGTTAGACGAGTTTGGTTTTGCTGAAAACACGGAACAGGCGGAAAAGGTAATAAGCATGGGGCGTGTAGGAAATATAGGAGAAACGGAATATACAGGGAAAGAGCTGACCCTGATCCAGGGAATCATCGATGTATTCTGGATTGAAAAGGACGGTATTGTCCTTCTTGATTATAAAACAGACCGTGTGGATACGGAAAAGGAATTGTCCGAGCGTTATGCGGCACAGTTAAAACTTTACGAGGAAGCGCTAAACCGAGTCTATGAAAATGAGAAAGATGCAGCCGGAAATCCGCTGAAAGTAAAGGAAAAACTGTTGTATTCCTTCCGGCTTGGGAAAGTGATCCCGGTATAGAAAATTTAAAAACATTGTACAAAAGCCAGTCTGATTGGAGTTTTGTGCAATGTTAAGAAGCAGATAAGCATGCAGCAGAAAGGAAATTTGACCATGTCACAGATTATTTTAGCATCCGCGTCCCCAAGACGCCGTGAACTTTTAGAGCAGATCGGTCTTAACTTTGAGGTCTGTCCGGCAAAGGGGGAGGAGATCATCATAAAAAAAGAGCCAAAAGAGGTTGTCATGGAACTTGCAGCACAGAAGGCGAGAGAAGTCGCATCCATGTTAAAAACATATGGAGATGAGCATCGGACGCTGATGACACCGCAGGATACTTTAGTCATCGGTGCAGACACCATTGTTGCCGCGGGCAGCGAAATCTTAGGAAAACCAAAAGATGAGGAAGATGCCTTCCGCATGATCTCTTTATTGTCAGGGAAAAGCCATTCGGTGTACACGGGGGTTGCTTTTGTGTTTATCGACCGGACCGGCAGGGCAGGGGAACATATCTTTTATGAAAAGACTGACGTTTTTGTCAGACAGTTAAAGAAAAGTGAAATTTTGCGTTATATTGCGACAGGAGAACCGTCGGACAAAGCCGGTGCATACGGAATCCAGGGAAAATTTGCAATTTATATTGACAAAATCGACGGTGACTATAATAATGTGGTAGGACTTCCGGTTGCAGCGATTTACAGAGAGCTTGACCGGCTTGGAATTGACCCATATACATGGTAGATAAGCGGGAAAATACAGTGTGAAAAATGAGATTTTTACACTGCACAGAATGGAGGATTATTATGTACGATGAAGCGGTAGTACAGTATTTTTTGGAACATCAGATGCAGCTTTTTAAAGAAAATGTTGCAGAATCGCCGGAGGAGGCCGAAGAATTTTTAGAGGACTGCATGGCAGTTGTCTGCAAAAATATCAAAGAAGTCCGTGCTTATTTTGAAGATGAGGGCGCAGATATTGCCGGAATGAGCAATGCGGATTTAGCAGAGGCAGAGGAAGTTTTTGCAATCCCGGACGGCAGATATCTGATCGTGGAAGCGTAGGAATGACGTTTTTATGGAATACGCTATGCCAAAATACAGATGCGTGTGAGAAATCGGTAAACAGGACAAATAGACAGGTAAGAGGAAAAAAGAATGAAACAATATGATGTGATTATTATTGGAGCCGGTCCATCTGGTATCTTTTGTGCATATGAACTGATCCATGCAAAGAAGAATCTGAAAATTTTAATGATCGAGAAGGGCAGACGAATCGAAAAGAGAGAATGTCCGAAACGTAAGACAAAAGTCTGCGTTGGATGTAAACCTTGTTCCATCACGACCGGATTTGCCGGAGCGGGAGCTTTTTCTGACGGTAAACTGTCACTTTCCCCGGATGTCGGAGGAAATCTGCCGGAAATTTTAGGCTATGATAAAACCGTGGAATTATTAAAAGAATCCGATGATATTTATTTAAAATTCGGTGCAGATACAAAAGTTTACGGAGTGGATAAAGAAAAAGAGATCCGTGAGATCCGCAGAAAAGCGATCAATGCAAACTTAAAACTGATCGAATGTCCGATCCGCCACCTTGGAACAGAGGAAGGCTACAAAATCTATTCCAGACTGCAGGAGCATCTGTTAGAGCAGGGTGTTGAGATGGAATTTAACACCATGGTCAAAGATATCATCATTGAGGATAACAAGGTCAAAGGGATCATTACCGAAAAAGATGAGGAATATCTTGCAGCAGAGGTTATTTCTGCAGTTGGACGAGAGGGTGCTGACTGGTTTTCACATATCTGCGGACAGCATGATATTGAAACAAATGTAGGTACCGTAGACATTGGTGTACGTGTGGAGGTGCGCGATGAGGTCATGGAATTTTTAAATCAGAACCTCTATGAGGCAAAACTGGTTTACCATACACCGACATTTGATGATAAGGTGCGTACCTTCTGTACCAACCCGTCCGGTGAGGTCGCAACAGAATACTACGATAACGGACTTGCGGTGGTAAACGGTCACGCATACAAGTCGAAAGATTTAAAGACCAACAATACCAACTTTGCAATTTTGGTTTCCAAAAACTTTACCAAACCATTTAAGACACCGATCGAGTACGGTAAACAGATCGCACAGCTTTCCAACATGCTCTGCGACGGAAAAATCTTAGTACAGACATTTGGTGATTTCAAGAGAGGAAGAAGAACAACGGAGGAACGCCTCTGCAGGAATAACCTGATCCCGACTTTAAAGGATGCTGTGCCGGGTGATCTTTCCTTAGTATTCCCGCACCGTATCATGGTCGATATTGAGGAAATGCTAATGGCGCTCGATAAGGTGACACCGGGTATTGCCAGCGACGAGACACTGCTTTACGGTGTGGAAGTAAAATTCTATTCCAACAAGGTAGTGGTCAACTCTGATTTTGAAACCAGCGTAAAAGGACTGCGTGCGATCGGAGACGGAGCATCTGTGACGAGAGGATTGCAGCAGGCATCTGCAAACGGAATTTCCGTTGCAAGAAGTATCTTAAAATCAATGGAACAATAGGACTTTCTATCAGATTGGGTAAATTAGGATGAAGAGAAAATTTACAAGGGTAGCAGCTGTGCTGTGTGGCATGTCGCTGTTATTGACCGGATGCCGGATCGGAAATAAAAATATTGTGGTTTCGAATATATTAAATGACCGTCAGGTATTCAAGATCGAGGGAACCGTCTGCAGTTTGAAAGAGGCGCGGGTTTATCTGACGAATTATCAGAATATCTACGGGACGGCATATGGTGTGGATCTCTGGAAACATGATTTCGGGGATGATTCATTGGTAAAATATATCAAAGCGGTCACAATGGAAGAATTAACCCAGGTGGTCAGCATGGATCTGCTTGCACAGTCAAGGGAAGTTGCACTTTCAGAGGATGAGCTTTCTGCAATATCAGAGGCGGCGGCAGAGTATTATGCATCACTTTCAAAAGAAGAAAATACTTATCTTGAAGTGACGGAGAGCGATATCAGCGAATATTATCAGCATTACGCATTAGCACAGAAACTTTATAATTCGCTGACAAACAGTGTAAATGAGGAAGTCAGTGACGATGAGGCGCGTGTGATCGAGATCATGCAGATATTTGTCGCAGACAGTACAAAGGCAAGTGATGTGGCAGCAAAGTTAGAGCGTGGAGATGATTTTGCATCTGTGGCAAATAACTATAATGAACTTTCTTCCATACAGACTACGGTGGCCAGGGATGAACTGCCCAAAGAGGTCGAGGAGGTTGCGTTTAATCTTGATAATGGACAGACGTCGTCTATGATCCAGGCAGGCAAAGGGTTTTATTTTATTAAATGCCTGAATAAATATAATGAGGAACTGACAGAGGCAAACAAGTCCAATATCGTGGAAAAAAGAGAAAAAGAGGCATTTGATGATGTCTATAACCAGTTTGTGGCGGGACTGAATTCCAGTATCAACAAAGATATGTGGGATGAACTCACATTAGATACCACAGATGGTATACAGACGGACAGTTTTTTTGAGATTTTTGAAAAACATTGTGGGGAAATATAAGGGAAAAGAGGATGAAATATGACAAAAGATATGACGAATGGTTCTCCGATGAAGCTGATTTTAGGTTTCTCCATTCCACTTTTGTTTGGATATCTGTTTCAGCAGTTTTATAATCTGGTGGATACACTCATTGTCGGAAGATTTCTCGGTGTGGATGCACTTGCAGCGGTAGGTTCCACCGGATCTTTAAACTTTTTGATCATCGGATTCTGTATGGGTGTCTGCAACGGTTTTGCAATTCCACTGGCACATAAATTTGGTGCCGGGGATTACCGTGGACTGCGTGCATTTATGGTAAATGCCATTTATTTATCTGCAATTTTTGCAGTGGTCATGATGGCAGTCACAGTAGTATTCTGCCGCCCGATCTTAGAACTGATGCGCACGCCGGACAACATTATCGACGGGGCGTATCTGTATATCGTGATCATTTTTGCAGGAATACCGGCAACATATTTGTATAATCTTATTTCGGCCATCATCCGTTCGATGGGAGACAGCAAGACCCCCGTCGTGTTTCTGGTAATCTCATCTGTGATGAATATTGCGTTAGACCTTGTATTTATCATAAATCTTCATCTGGGTGTAGCTGGCGCATCACTTGCAACGGTGATCTCTCAGGCAGTGTCCGGAATCGGATGCCTGATCTACAGCTGGAAAAAATTTGAAATCCTGCATCCGGATGCAGAGGAACGCCGGTGGAACAGTTCTTATATGAAAACACTCTGTGGCATGGGTGTGCCGATGGGACTGCAGTATTCCATCACGGCAATTGGAAGCGTTATTTTACAGAGTGCAGTCAATACGCTCGGTTCAAACGCAGTTGCATCCATGACCGCCGGAAGCAAGATAGGAATGTTTTTCTGCTGCCCGTTTGATGCGATGGGATCGACGATGGCAACTTATGGCGGACAGAATGTCGGTGCAAAGAAAATGGATCGTATTTCGAAGGGATTAAAGGCATGTTCCATGCTTGGAATCGGATATGCGATCCTTGCATTTGTTATTCTTGCGCTGACCGGAAGAAATCTTGCACTGTTCTTCGTGGAACGCGCTGAGGTGGAAGTCATCGGGAATGTATACCTGTTTTTATTGATCAACAGTGCATTTTACATTCCACTCGCATTTGTCAATATCGTCCGTTTCCTGATCCAGGGTATGGGATACAGCAAGTTTGCAATCTTAGCAGGTGTCTGTGAGATGGCGGCGAGAACGCTCGTCGGATTTGCATTAGTGCCGCTGTTTGGTTTTCCGGCAGCATGTTTTGCAAGCCCGGTCGCATGGATCTTCGCGGACGCATTTTTGTTCCCGGCGTACCGGCATGTGTACCGGAAGACGGAAAAGATGCTGAACGTGAGCATACAATAGTGGTTTTGCCGGAACAAAACGTGAGTACCATATAGATAATAACAGAAAGTAAAGAGGAAAAATATGAGTATATTAAATGTTGAACATCTGACCCATGGCTTTGGCGACCGTGCAATTTTTGAGGATGTTTCATTCCGTCTGCTTGCGGGGGAACATATCGGATTAGTTGGAGCCAATGGCGAGGGAAAGTCCACATTTATGAACATTGTGACCGGAAAACTGATGCCGGATGAGGGAAAAGTTGAGTGGGCGAAAAATGTGCGGACCGGATATCTGGATCAGAATTCCACCCTGCAGAAGGGGATGACAATCGAGAGCGTCCTAAAGTCGGCGTTTGCGTGGCTGTTTGAGCAGGAAGAACGCATGAATGAGATCTGCGATCAGTTAGGCAGTGCCGATCCGGATCAGATGGATGCCATGATGGAAGAACTTGGTGTGATCCAGGATATGCTGACGATGCATGATTTCTATGTTATCGACAGCAAAGTGGAGGAGGTTGCGCGAGCACTTGGATTATTGGAACTGGGACTTGACCATGATGTTTCAGATTTAAGCGGTGGACAGCGTATGAAGGTGCTGCTTGCAAAGCTTCTTTTAGAGAAACCGGACATTCTTCTTTTGGATGAGCCGACAAACTATTTAGATGCAGAGCACATTGCATGGCTGACGCATTATCTGCAGGAGTACGAGAATGCGTTTATCCTGATCTCACACGATATCCCGTTTTTAAATGACGTGGTAAATATCATTTATCATATGGAAAATCAGAGACTTGACCGCTATGTAGGAAATTACGATAAGTTCCAGGAAGTTTATGCAGTGAAAAAATCACAGCTTGAGGCTGCATACCGCAAACAGCAGCAGGAGATCAGTGAGTTAAAAGATTTTGTGGCGCGCAACAAGGCCCGCGTTGCTACGAGAAATATGGCGATGTCCCGTCAGAAAAAACTTGATAAAATGGATGTGATCGAGCTTGCCGCAGAGCGTCCAAAGCCGGAGTTTGATTTCAAACTCGGAAGGACACCGGGAAAATATATCTTTGAGACCAAAGATCTTGTCATCGGGTACGATGAACCGTTATCAAAGCCGCTTAATATTTCTATGGAACGCGGTCAGAAGATCGCCTTAGTCGGTGCAAACGGTATCGGAAAGACGACTTTACTGCGCAGTATTTTAGGACTGGTTCCGGCTTTATCAGGGGAAGTCACTCTGGGGGAAAACTTAGAGATCGGTTATTTTGAGCAGGAGATCAAAGGGGAAAATAAAAATACCTGTATCGAAGAAATCTGGGAAGAATTTCCGGCTTTTTCCCAGTACGAAGTGCGTTCAGCACTTGCAAAATGCGGTCTGACCACAAAGCATATTGAAAGCCAGGTGCGTGTACTTAGCGGTGGTGAGCAGGCGAAAGTACGTCTGT
>ULQK01027436.1_pt1 | contig 16251 bp, 10 predicted proteins | sample 1954371 | NCBI WGS metagenome assembly ULQK01 (sample SAMEA4835652, study PRJEB28245) | human gut metagenome | biome: gut microbiome; material: fecal sample | place: Denmark | collected 2008 | reverse complement strand
AAAATCCCCCCCTGCCATTTTCTGAAAGGAAGTTTTTATGGCAAAACAGTATGTTGTAACTCCGTCACAGATGAAAAAAGCGGAAGCGATGTGTGAGCAGAAAGGCACGTCATGTGCCGTTCTTATGCGGAATGTAGGCTCTGCCATCGCCCTTCACATCTCCCGTATCGTAAAGCCCTGCCGTGCGGCTGTCCTTGTCGGAAGCGGAAACAACGGCGGCGACGGCTTCGCAGTTGCCCATAATCTGCGTAAACGGGGCTTCTCCCCCCTCATAGTCCTCGTCGGCTCCGCCCCGAAAACCGACCTCGCCATCGACTGCTTCAACGAGTACAAACCCGATTACGAAGCCGTTTTAAGCTACACCGACCAACCGGAAACGGTGCTGAGTGAGCTTGGCTCCTGCGGCATCATAATTGACTGCGTCTACGGCACAGGCTTCCACGGCGAGCTTGCGCCCCCGGTCAGAAGGCTCTTCTCCTACTGCAACGGGAGTGCCGCCCTGCGCTTCTGTGCCGACATCGCTTCCGGCTGTAACGCAACCGACGGGAACGCCGATGAATACTCGTTTCGTGCGGATATGACCTTTGCACTCGGAGCCGTAAAAACGGGTCAGCTTTACGTCCCCTGCAGTGAGTTTTCGGGCGATATTGTACTGCTCGACATAGGCATATCCGAGGTCTGCTACAGCGAATATGACGCCGAGTTGAACGGCGATTCCCTCGCCTCCCACTTTGTCAACCGCAGCCGTATCACCCACAAGGGAACGTTCGGAAGGCTACTGAATGTTTCGGGCAGCGAGAGCTGTATCGGGGCGGCGTGGATGTCCACCAATGCCGCTCTGCGAACGGGTTCAGGGCTTGTTACGCTTGCCTCGGTGAGCGAGGTCACAACAAGCGTTGCCGCCTCGTTACACGAATGTATTTACCTTCCGCTCGGCAGTAAAATGCTTACCTCAGACTGTGCGGACAAGCTGTGCAAAAATGCCTGTACCGCCACTGCAATCCTGTTCGGATGCGGTGTAGGCAACAGCGACGAAGCCTACCGTCTGCTCTGTGCCTTGATTGATAATACATCCTGCCCGATAGTTATCGACGCAGATGGAATAAATTCCCTCGCCCCGCATATAAATGAGCTGAAGGACAACACAGGCAGGCTCATACTTACCCCTCATATCAAGGAATTCAGCAGGCTGAGCGGACTTGACACCGACTACATCCTCCGCCACAAGCTGAGCTGTGCCAAAGATTTCGCTGTAAAATACGGCGTTCACGTTCTGCTCAAGGACGCATACTCCGTATATGCCTCGCCGGACGGATTTACCGCCGTAAATATGAGCGGTAATGCGGCTTTAGCCAAGGGCGGAAGCGGTGATACGCTTGCAGGAACTATCGGCGGACTGCTCGCACAGGGCATTGAAACGGGCAATGCGGTAAGGCTCGGAGCGTATCTTTTCGGCTTATCCGCACAGTATGCCGCACGGGAGCGCAGTATGAGCGGAATTCTGCCGTCAGAGCTGCCGCAGCTTTACCCATATATCCTGCGTGAATTCTACGGAATAGCTTAACTCCTCACGTTGTCCTATATTACTTTACAAAGGACGACGTATTATGAGTAAAAGAATGATTATCACGACAGCAGTTTTATCCTGCCTTTTATGCACATCCTGCACTGCCGCTGAAAAGGCAGAAATCCCCGACCTGAAGGGAGATATGAGCATAAGCGGCAGGGTCGCCTGCGACGGCGTTACGGCACAGGCAGAGTTTACCCGAAGTGCAGGTGTATGGACCGTATGCTTTACATCGCCGGACAGCGTGAAGGGGCTTACCGTGACCGATGACGGCAATACTGTAAGGTACAGCCTTGACGGGATAGAATATGAATACGGCAGTTCCTCACCGCAGTTTGCCTCAGCCGCAGAGCTTCTCACACAGTGCATTGACAGTGCAGGAACAGCCGAAAACGTCACCGCCCGTAAAGGCACCGACAAGCTGACCTTAAGCGGCACGGCAGGCGATAACAGCTATACGCTGACGCTTAACGGCAACGGCGAAATAACCGGAATTTCGGTCGGCGGATATACGCTTGACTGCTCGGGAGACCCCGCACCCGAAACCTCTGCGCCTGCTGTCGATGTGGGTAAATACTTAAAGTAAAACAGATATACAAGACAGAATCCCCATTGCCAAAACAGGCAGTGGGGATTCTTTTTATGCTTTCCGATTCGGGTTAATTGTCGTCGTTGGGAAGGGTGATGGCGAAGGAGCGGTTTATTGTAGTTGCGGGAAGGGTGGTGTTCGGTGCAACGGCACTAATGGCTGACGAGGCAGTGACGCAAAGCCAACAAAGCGTTCATTTAAAGGCAAGGGTGGTGGTGATTTTCGAGGGATAGTGCGGTTTTGGAAGGGTTGGTGCGGGGCAGTGGTGCAAATTTTGAGCAAAAAACGCAAGTTTTGCAAAACGGTTGAAAACAAAGGGCGTAGAGTGTATTCTTGAATCAGGGCAACAGTATTAATAGTCGTATTATACTGTTGGTTTTTATTATGAATTATAAGGAGAGGTTTCTATGAAGCTGAAAAGAACAGCGGCGGCTGTTGTTGCGGCGGTAATGGCTTTTACTGCGGTCGCTACACCGCTTGGTGACAACATCCCTGCGCTTGAAGGAGCATTTTCCGCAGGTGCATATTACAGCGTAAAAGATAGCTTTTACCCTGTTGCGCTGACAGGTGACGGCGCTGTGGATATGGTCAATGTTGCCGTGGCACAGGCGGGCAGAAAAGACGATGATGACGGATGGTATCCCAGCAGAGAAGCGTGGTGCGCCGATTTCGTCCTTGACGTTGCCAGAGTTGCAGGTCAGACAGGGGCGGTTCCGGACGCACCTGCGAATGCGGCTTGCGGTACTTTCAAAAACGCACTGCTTAATGCAGGCGCAAAGGAGGTCGAAACCGCACAGGCAGGCGACCTTGTATTCTATTGCAGTACAAGCGGTGATACTACATATCATGTAGGAATAATGAAAGACAGCAGATATTCTGTTGAGGGCAATGCACTTTTGAACGGTGTATTTCAGGTTGTAGACAACAGGGATACAATGACATACACTACCACCAAAGGTCTGTCTATTGCCAACGGTGATATTAAAAGGGTATTTATAAGACCGAATTATGTTACTTCTATTACTCATCCGGATATCAATATAGACTATATCACTAAAGAGCAGGGCGCTCAGTGGGCACTTGACCGTGTAGGTCAGTCGATTGATGTTGACGGATATTACGGTGCTCAATGTAAGGATTTTGTCGAGAAATTCACAACTGAGAATTTTGGCGTTTCTTTTCCCGGCAATGCTATTGATTTGATTTATTGCACAATACCATCCGGATGGCAGAGAATAAAGAATACTCCGGAGTTTTTGCCTCAGCCCGGTGATATTGCGTTATGGGCATACGGTACATACGGTCACACGGGAATAATAGTCAGTGCTAATCTGAACACATTTGTATCTGTAGATCAGAACTGGTACAATGCCAGCTCCAATGGTTCTCCTGCCGCAAAGGTACAGCACAATTATACTACATACAATTTTTGGGGCGTGCTTAGACCTCCGTATTCATCAAATCCGCAACCTAATCAGGAAACGTGGAAAGTTAACGTTTCACAGGGAGTCAATGTACGATCCGGACCGGGTACTAATTATGGTGTTGTAAAAGCGTACCCGAATGGTACAACTGTAACTATCACCGAAAAGACTTCAAGCGGAGGATACACTTGGGGAAAATGCGGAGATGGCTGGCTTGTTTTAGATTACTGTCAATATTTAAGCGGTAGTCTGCAACACACCCATTCCTACGGCGCATGGTATGATAAAACAAAGCCTACCTGCACAAGTGCCGGTGTTCAGGAACAGAAATGTTCATGTGGTGCAACCAAAACAAGAGAAACGGCGGCACTCGGTCACAGCTGGGGCGGTTGGGCAACAGCAACAAAGCCCACCTGTACGGCACAGGGCGTTGAGCAGCGTACCTGCTCCAGATGCTCAAAGGCAGAAACAAGATATATTACGGCGCTCGGACACAATTATTCTTCTGAATGGACGATAGACAAGCAGGCTACCTGCTCGGCAGAGGGTTCTAAGTCAAAGCACTGCACACGCTGTGACGCAAAGACAGAAGTAACCGTTATACCCAAGACGGCACACAGCTATAAAACCACTGTTGTAGCACCTACGCTTACATCGCAGGGATATACTGTTCACGAATGTACGGTGTGCCACTACAGCTATAAGGACAACTACACCTCGCAGATTACACTGCCTGCTGTTACCGGTGTAAAGGTAAAGACGCAGGGTAGTACCTCGCTGACACTTGCGTGGGATAAGAACGCAAGTGCAAGCGGTTATGTCATTGAGCAATACAAGGGCGGCAAGTGGACACAGATAACAAAGACTGCAAGCAATGCAGTTGTATCGTACACGGTAAACGGACTGAAGGCGGATACCACCTATACGTTCAGAATAAAGGGGTATGTGGTTTCCGGTACAACGGAATACAGTGGTGAGTATACAAGACTTGCGGCTAAGACGAGAATAGCGAATGTTGCCGCGTTCAAGGGCAGTGCGGTTTCTGCAAGTGAGGTAAAGCTTGACTGGAGCAAGAATGACAAGGCTACGGGCTACATTATTGAGCAGTATAAGGGCGGTAAGTGGACGGCGCTTGCTACTACGAAGAATAATACCACGCTTACGTTTACTGTGAAGGGGCTTGCAAGTGCGACTGTATATTCGTTCAGAATAAAGTCGTTCAGAAAAGCCGGCGGTAAAATCGAATACAGCGAGTACGCAAGTCTTAAGGCGGCTACTTCGTTCGGCGGCGTGAATAACCTTACGGTTAAGAGCTATACAGCTTCGACAATTACGCTTGTGTGGAACAAGAATGCCGGCGCTACAGGATATGCGCTTGAACAATACAAGGGCGGCAAGTGGGTACGGATTGCAAAGACTTCAAGCAATGCGGTTGTATCGTACACGGTAAGCGGACTTGCGGCAGATACCACCTATACGTTCAGGGTAAGAGCGTACAAAACTGCGGCAGGCAAGACGATATACAGCGAGTATGCAAGGCTTGCGGCTAAGACGAGGATAGCGAAGGTAGCTACATTCACAGGTTCTGCTGTTTCTGCAAGTGCGGTAAAACTCGACTGGAGAAAGAATGACAAGGCTACAGGCTACGTTATCGAGCAGTACAAGGGCGGAAAGTGGACGGTGCTTGCTACCACAAAGAATAATACAACGCTTACGTTTACTGTCAAGGGGCTTGCAAAGGGTACTACTTATTCTTTCAGAATAAAGGCGTTCAGAAAGACGGGAAGCACGACCGAGTTCAGCGAGTATTCTGGTCTTAAGGCGGCTACAAGGAAATAATCGTAAATATATGACAGGCATCGTGCAGACGGTGCCTGTTTTGTTTTGCGGCGGGTTTGGAAGGGTTGGCGCGGGTGAAAATAATGCGAAATTTACCGAAAACTGCGTTATTACACTTGCAAAAGTATCGGATTTCTGTTATAATGTCTATCGTGTAGGCATAGGCTTTGATTTTAATTTCCATAAAAAGCCATATTACATAACCATATTATAATTAACCGACGCAGGAAAAATGCGTGAAAGGTCGTGTTATCAGTGGAACGATTCGGTTCCATCGTCTTTGCCTGACGGCGAGATCAAATACAGGATAATAAATAACGAGGAAAGAATAAAGGTATGAAAGAACAGTTACAGAATATAAAGGAGCAGGCACTGAAAACTATCGGCGACTGCGTTGACGTTAAGCAGCTTGACGAGCTGAGAGTAAAGTACCTTGGCAAGAAGGGCGAGCTTACAGCTATACTCAAGAGCATGGGTAAGCTGTCCGCTGAGGAAAGACCTGTTATGGGTCAGCTTGCAAACGATGTAAGACAGTCGCTTGAGGGCTTTATTGCACAGAAGCAGGCACAGCTTAAATCTGCGCTTATGGAGCAGAAATTAAAGAAGGAAACGCTGGACGTTACCATGCCCGGAAAGCAGCAGGCGATGGGAGTGCGTCATCCGCTGAATATAGTTCTTGACGAGCTTAAGGAAATATTCAGAGGAATGGGATACACTGTAGTAGACGGTCCTGAGGTTGAGGAAACGAAGTACGTTTTCGATATGCTTTTAACAGAGGACGGCCACCCTGCAAGAGATGAGCAGGATACATTCTATATTACTGATGAGATCCTTCTGCGTACACAGACATCTTCCGTGCAGATAAGAACAATGCTTAAAAACAAGCCTCCTATCGCTATCATAAGCCCCGGACGTGTTTATCGTCCCGATGCTGTTGACGGCACGCACTCGCCTATTTTCCACCAGTGCGAAGGCCTTGTAATAGATAAGAATATCACATTCGGCGATCTTAAGGGTACGCTTGAAACGTTTGCTAAGCGTCTTTACGGCGACGAGGTAAAGCTCCGCTTCCGTCCTCACCACTTCCCGTATACAGAGCCGTCAGCCGAGGTTGACTTACAGTGCTTCAAGTGCGGAGGCAAGGGTTGTCCGCTCTGCAAGGGCGAAGGCTGGATAGAGATGCTCGGTTCAGGCATCGTTCATCCGCAGGTACTTATCAACTGCGGAATAGATCCCGAAGAATACAGCGGTTTCGCTTTCGGTATAGGACTTGAGCGTATTGCTATGATGAGATATAACATAGACGATATGCGTCTGCTGTACGAGAACGATCAGCGTTTCCTCGCACAGTTCAGATAAGAGAATTCAGAAATACCGATAGGAATCGTAAAAGGAGATATTAACGTGGATTTATCAATGAGATGGCTTAACGACTATGTTAAAGCCGATATGCCAATAAAGGAATTCGTAGCGGATATGACGATGAGCGGTTCAAAGGTTGAAACCTATCATAAGATGTCCGATCCTATAAATAACGTGGTAGTTGCAAAGGTGCTGAAGCTGGAGCGTCACCCCGACAGCGAAAAGCTGTGGATATGCCAGCTTGACGCAGGCAGAGAAGAGCCTGTGCAGATAGTTACTGCGGCGCAGAATCTGTTTGAGGGGGCTATAGTTCCCGCTTGTATGCACAACAGTACGATTGCAGACGGAACAAAGATCACAAAGGGCAAGCTGAGAGGCGTTGCAAGCAACGGTATGATGTGCTCTTATGCGGAGCTTGGTCTTACAAAGGATGATTTTGACTATCCCGTAGCAGACGACGGAATACTTATACTGAATAACGATCCTGATGTTGATTCTTTTAAGATGGGTATGGATATATGCGAGGCTTTACAGACAGACGATACTATAGTAGAGTTTGAGATAACGAACAACCGCCCCGACTGTCTTTCCGTACTCGGACTTGCACAGGAGGCAAGCGCAACGTTTGATATTCCTATGAACTACACCGAGCCTTCATTCAAGGGTGTTGACGGGGATATTACAAAGGAAATCAGTGTAAGCGTTGAAAATACAAAGCTCTGCTCACGCTATATGGCGGCGCTTGTAAAGAACGTAAAGATAGGACCTTCGCCCAAGTGGATGGCAAGAAGGCTGAGAGCGAGCGGAGTAAGACCTATCAACAACCTTGTTGATATAACGAACTTCGTAATGCTTGAATACGGTCACCCGATGCACGCATTCGATTTAAGATATGTCGAGGACAACAGGATAGTTGTAAGAAACGCAAAAGAGGGAGAAACATTAAAGCTGCTCGACGAAATGGCAGAGCCTGTAAAGCTGACTCCCGAAATGCTGATAATCGCAGACGGAAAGAAGCCTATCGCCATAGCCGGCGTTATGGGCGGCGAGCATAGCGGTATCATGGAGGATACGACTACTGTCGTATTTGAGGCTGCCTGCTTTGACGGCGTATCGGTAAGACGTACAGCAAGAAAGATAGGCGAGCGTACCGAGGCAAGTTCACGTTTTGAAAAGGGTCTTAACCCGGTAAACGCAGAAAAGGCGCTCAAGAGAGCATTACAGCTTATCGAGATGCTGGGCTGCGGCGAGGTAGTGAATACTATCATTGACGAGAACCACAGCGAGTATGTTCCCGAAAGATTAAAGCACGACTATAAGTGGGTGAACGAGCATTTAGGCTCGGATATAAGCGAGAACGAGCAGATAGAAATATTAAAGAAGCTCGGCTTCGGCTATGAAAACGGCGAGATAATCGTTCCGCCTACCCGTATAGATATGCACCGTGCGTGCGATGTTGCGGAGGAGGTTGCCCGTATATACGGCTACAACAGAATCCCCTCGACTATACCGAAGCTGTCATCACAGGGCAAGAGAACACCCGAACAGATATTCGAGGACAAGGTAATTTCGCTTGCACTGGCACTCGGATTCTACGAGGTAATGACCTACAGCTTTATTTCGCCTAAGGACTATGAGCTTCTGCGTATGGACGAGAAGTCAAGAAAGAGCGTTGTGTTAAGACGTCCGCTCGGCGAGGATACAAGCGTAATGCGTACTTCTGCGCTTACATCAATGATGGAGGTTGTAAGAAGGAACTGGAGCAACAGAAACCTTGAGGGCAGATTCTTCGAGATAGCAAGAGAGTATTTCCCGACAGGTGAGAATCAGCTCCCCGTTGAAAGAGATGTTCTGTGCTATGCGCTTTACGGAAGCAGCGAGGATTTCTTCACGGCAAAGGGCGTTGCCGAGGAAGTTATGGCAAAACTCGGACTGAAGAATGTCGTATACACGGCTGAAAAGAACAATCCGACATTCCACCCCGGAAGATGCGCAAAGGTCACTGTAAACGGCGAACTTATCGGCTATGTCGGTCAGCTTCATCCGGAGGCTGCGGCTAATTTCGGTGTAAATACAGAGGTTTACTGTGCTACGCTCAGCATGGAGGTAATGTTCAATAATGCAGACGGTGATGTAAAGTACACCGCACTGCCCAAGTTCCCCTCAACATACAGGGATCTGAGCCTTGTGTGCAACGAGGACGTGCCGAGCGGAGATATAGTTGCGGTAATCGAAAAGACCGCAAAGCATCTTGAGGCTGTACGTCTGTTCGATATGTACAAGGGCGAGCAGGTACCTGCAGGTATGAAGAGCCTTTCATACAAGCTGATACTCAGAAAGAAAGACGCTACGCTGACAGACGATGAGGCGGACGCAGTTGTTGCAAAGGTGCTTAAGGCACTTGAGAATATAGGCGTTACATTAAGATAACGGCGGAATTTGCAGAAATAATCGGGGCACAGCCCCTTATAAACAGTAAGGAGAAAAGCAATGAAATATTTTAAAAGGCTGGCAGCGGCAATATGCGCCGTGGCAATCACATTAAGCGTTGCAGGCTGTGCGGATGTATCGACTATAGGCTCGGTTGACAATCAGACCATAAATGCGGGCATATATCTTCTTTATGAGCAGACGGCTATAGGCGAGGCTCAGCAGGAGGTTGACGATCAGCTTAAGGCTATGGGAACAAGCGCATCAAAGATAGAGAATTTCAGCTACTACAACTACAATGTACAGGACAAGACGTTCTCGCAGTATGTTCAGGATCGTACATTAGAGCAGGTAAAGCAGTATGTTGCTATCCAGAACAAGTTCAAGGAGCTGAACCTTTCACTCACAGACGAGGAAGAGGACACCGTAAAGACCTCTGTAAAGAAGATGTGGGATACGGAAATCTCGTATTACGGATACAGCACAGGAAAAACCTACGGTCAGAACTATGAGGCAGGCGGAATAAGCAAGAAGTCATACGAGGCTGTTCAGCTTGTAAACAAGATGAGCGAGAAGGTATTTGACGCTTACTATGAGAAAAACGGCATATCCGCAACAGACGAAAAGGATATAGCTACTTATTTCTATGACAATTATGGCAGATTCCAGATAATACAGGTTTCTCTTACAGAAGGCAACGGCGACAAGATAACGACCGACGAGGGCAAGAAGGCAAAGAAGGAACAGGCTCAGGGCTATGTTGACAGACTGCTTGCCGGCGAGGACTACGATAAGGTATATCACGAGTATCAGGATCTTGTGGCAAAGGAAAAGGCTGAGGCTGAAGCCGAGAGCAACTCGGATGCCGAGAGCAAATCGGGCAATTCATCGGCGGTTTCTTCTGCGGCATCATCTGTAACTTCTTCGACAAGCGAAACCGCATCGGACGATACAACGAGCAGCGGAACATCGGGCAGTGAAGAAGAGGAGCATGACCACGAATTCCTGCTCGGCAAGACGGATACTTCACCGAGCGAGGAGTTTGTAAAGTGGGCATTTGAGCTTGACACAGACAAGGGCGGAGTTTACGAGGACGACAGCGTTTATTATGCGGTAGTACGCCGTGATATAAAGGAACGTGAGGACTGGCTCACGGAGAATCACAGCAACGTGCTTCACGTTATGAAGGACGACGACTATAAGGCTATGCTCAACGAAACGGCTAAGGATTATGCGCTTGATCTCAACAATGACGCACTCATCAAGTACAAGCCCGAAAATTTAAAGAAGTAAACAAAGCATAAAGAAAAGTACAAAGATATGCGGTCAGAGCAGGAAATACTCTGACCGTTATTTTTCGGAAAGGACAATGCGGTATGATAGTATTATCCGGTAATGATATTTCGGTGTCCTTCGGCGGTGAAACGCTGTTTCACGATGTGAATTTTCGGCTTGAAGAAAACGGCAGAGCCGGACTTGTAGGTGTAAACGGGTGCGGAAAAACCACGCTGATGCACGTTATAAACGGCAGGCAGGAGGCTGAAACAGGCGGTATAAGCAAGGCGGCGGGGATAAAGATCGGCTGTATGGAGCAGTATGTTATCCGTGACGATAATATCACTCTATATGACGAGGTACTGGAAATATTCCGTCCGCTTATCGACGCTGAAAACGAGCTTGCGGATATAGCGGTTGCGATAGATACGGGCGACCACAGCGAGCAGACGCTGTCAAGGCAGATGCAGCTGCAGGAAAGATTTGAGCGTGAGGGCGGACTTACCTATAAATCAATGACTTGCTCGGCGCTTGTCGGTCTGGGCTTTTCGGAAGAGGATTTCGGTAAGCCGATAAGCGTTATGAGCGGTGGTCAGAAAAGCAAGGCACAGCTTGCGAAGCTGCTTCTTTCGGGGAGTAATATACTGCTTCTTGACGAGCCTACGAACCACCTTGATATAACCGCCTGCGAATGGCTCGAAAAGTTCCTTACGGAATATAAGGGCGCATATATCGTAATATCGCACGACCGTTATTTTCTCGACAAAGTCACCGACACGACTTTTGAAATGGAAAACAGGACGCTTCGTGAATATAAGGGCAACTATACACGCTATCTTGAGCTGAAGGCTGAGGCGAGAGAGGCTCAGCAGAGAGTGTACGACAGGACGGTAAAGGAAATAAACCGTATCGAAGGCATTGTAGAGCAACAGAAGCGGTGGGGGCAGGAGCATAACTTCATCACGGCGGCATCAAAGCAGAAGCAGGCGGACAGGCTGAAGGAAACGCTCGAAAAACCGGAGGATCTGCCGGAGGCTATAAAGTTCACGTTCAGGGCGAAGGAAGGCGGCGCAAACGATGTGCTTATCGCAAAGGGCTTGTCGAAATCGTTCGACGGGACGGCGGTTTTCACAAATGCAGAGCTTGACATAAAGAAGAACACGACAACATTTATATTAGGTGAGAACGGCTGCGGAAAGACTACGCTTCTGAAAATCCTTACAGGAGAATATCAGGCGGATAGCGGAGAGTATAAATTCGGCAACAATATACAATTTGGATATTACGATCAGGCACAGACGGATCTTGACCCGTCAAAGACGGTGATAGACGAGGTGTGGGACAGGTATCCCGCAATGACGCAGACGCAGGTGCGTTCTGCGCTGGCGCAGTTTTTGTTCAAGGGTGACGATGTGTTCAAGAATGTGGGCAAGCTCAGCGGAGGAGAAAAGGCAAGGGTGTCGCTCCTTAAGCTGATGCTGAGCAAGGCGAATATGCTGCTGCTCGACGAGCCTACAAACCATCTTGACATACATTCGAGAGAGGCTCTGGAAAACGCACTGGCAAGCTACGGCGGAACGCTTCTTATCGTGTCGCACGACAGATACCTTATCAACAAGCTGGCCGACAGGATAGTGTGGCTCGGAAAGACGGGTACTGTAAACATAGACGGAAACTATGACAGGTATATCGAACTCAAGGAAGCAAAGGCACAGTCCGAGCAGGCAGTACAGGTAAAGGTGGCTGAAGGCAAGAAGAACGACTACAAGGAGCGCAAGGAGCGTGAAAGCACGCTCAGAAAGCTTAGCGGTGCGCTGAAGCGTTGCGAGCAGGCAATAGATGAGATCGGGCTGAAAACGGCGGAGCTGGCACAGCAGATGTCACAGCCGGAGATAGCGACCGACTATGAAAAAACGAGTGCGCTTGCACAGGAAATAGAGGCGCTGAAGGAAAAAGAGGAGTCACTTACTGCCGAGTGGATGGAGCTAAGTGAGCAAATCGAAGCGTTTACATGAGTTACACGCAAAAATTAAGTAACATTAGGAATGATTAGCTAAAAAAATCGCCGAAAATATTTGTGCATATTCTACAAAGTTTGATTAAGCGAATTAAGGAATTAGCTAAATTAAGTTATAAGCATTTTCAATGTGGAAATCGTTTACACCAAAAATAGCACATAAGACGCCCGAAAAATCAAGATATTGTGCAAGCAAAAATCAAATTCAGCGATATGCACAAAATTTGCGTATGAAGTTTGTAACTGTTAGACAAGCGCAAAAGTGATTTGTACAGAAAATCAAAATCATTTGAGAAATGTGAAAGTTCTTTTATGAACCTTGACAGTAAGGTGATAATTTGGTATAATTACTACGTTATAGACCCTTATGCTGTTTTGTACATTATTTCTAAATACGGCGTGTTTACAGCCGAAAACGAATAATACAATTGTGCATTTGGTACAAAAAGCAGATGAAACAATTTGCAGGGCTGACGTAGCTTACGGACTTTTTTGAGGATCGAAACTGCCTATGGAAACGATTTTAAGAGCGGAGAATATCTCCAGAAGCTTTAAAATAAACGATAATACCACTGTTGACGCTTTGAAGGATATAAATCTTGATGTTGAAAAGAACAAGCTGGTCGTGCTGAGAGGCAGATCCGGCTCGGGCAAGACCACGCTGATAAATATACTCGGAGCGCTTGACCGTCCTACAGGCGGCGAGGTCTACTTTGACGGGAAGAAGATAACGGGTCTTTCCGACAAGGAGATGGATAAGCTGAGAAGAAACGATATGTCGTTTGTTTTCCAGTCTGTAGCGCTTATACCGACAATGACGGCATATGAGAACGTTGAGTTTGCGATGCGGCTTGTGGGTATGCCTTATGCACAGCGTGTAAAGCGGGCGAAGGAATGCCTTGTGAGAGTGGGACTTGAAAAGCGTATGCACCACAGACCCGGAGAACTTTCGGGCGGTGAGCAGCAGAGAGTGGCGATAGCGAGGGCGATCTCGCACAAGCCGAAGCTGATATTTGCGGATGAGCCTACTGCGGCGCTTGATATGCCTACGGGACTTGCGGTTATGAATCTGTTTAAAGAGCTTGTACATACGGACGGGCTTACAATAGTGATGACAACGCACGACACTGCGATGATGGAGCAGTGCGACGTGGTTTATACACTTGATGACGGACGCATTACAGATGTCAGAAAGCAGGTGGAGTGATGCCTCAGAGAATGATGCTTGCGCCACCCGAAAATGTGATGGTGCAATGTGAGAACCTTGTCAAGATATATAAGACGACCGATGTTGAGGTTATGGCTTTACAGGGACTTGACCTCACGGTTGAGCGTGGAGAACTGATGGGTATCGTCGGTGCGAGCGGAAGCGGTAAATCAACGCTTCTGAATATGCTCGGTGCGCTCGATAAGCCGTCGGCGGGAAGTCTTTACGTTGACGGTAAGGACCTTCTTAAATTTGATGAAAAGGATCTTATAAAATATAAGAGAGAAACGGTCGGTTTCGTGTGGCAGAACAACGCCAGAAACCTTATACCATATCTTACGGCGATACAGAACGTTGAAATGCCGCTTTTACTTTCGGGGCACAAGAACCGAAGGGAGAGAGCGGAGGAACTGCTTGACATGGTAGGGCTTTCAGCGAGAAAGAACTCGGTGCTCGGTCAGCTTTCGGGCGGTGAGCAGCAACGAGTGGCGATCGCCATAGCGCTTTCAAACAATCCCAGCCTGCTCCTTGCGGACGAACCTACGGGTGCGGTCGATACAAAGACGGCGGCGATGGTGCTTGATGTTTTCAAGCAGTTAAACCGTCAGACAGGCGTTACCATTATAATAGTAACACACGATACAAATCTGTCGAAGTCGATCGACCGTGTTGTTGCTATCCGTGACGGCCGTACATCGAGCGAGATGCTGAGAAAGAAAACCGAGGTCCTCTCATTCGGGGAACTCGAAAAGATGAGCGAGCAGCAAAGGGCGGAGCATGAAAAACTCATGCAGCAAAGCGGCTCGGATCATGAGGAGCTTGTTGTTCTTGACAGGGCAGGCAGACTCCAGATACCAAAAGAATATCTCGAGGCTCTGGGTATAAGGGGCGGAGATAAAGTGCGTGTTGAACTTGAGGACGGAAAAATTTCCGTTTACAACTCGGACTACAATATGCACGGATAAATTCCTTAACTCGTCGAAATTAGCATATTTTCGATTGAACATAAACGACAACAATCAGAAAGGTGGATTATTACTGTGGCAACAAAAGTCAGCAGGATGAAAAGAACATTAGCGGGTATATTGTCATGTGCGACACTCGTATCCTCATTGTCACTTACATCAACCGCAGTCAGTGCAGAAGCGACAACAGATACTTCTGCCGGACAATCCGAGGAAAGCACAACCGATAGCTCAGTGAGCGGAATCACAATCACCGGTATGGAGGGCAAGTACAGCACTTATTACAACAGTCATAAGGACGCCGCAAAGCCCAAGAAGGAGATCACTATCTATGCTACCGACTACAAGGAAGGTACGATAGACGGCACATCCTTCGTCAACAACGTATCGGAGATAACAGCCGAGCAGGCTGCAGTCATAGCGCCTGCACTTGAGGAGATCACTCAAAAATCAGGCGACGGCTACAACGGAATCAAGGCATTCCTCGAAGAAGATACCGATCTCAAGACAGATCACTACTCAACGTTAAAGTGGAAGAGCGACAAGCTCACGCTTACATATGAGTTCAATGTCGAAGAAACGGGTCTTTACAATCTTGAGACTATCTATTATCCTATCGAGGGCAGTGAATCAAAGAATACCGTTCTTGATATAGGTCTTAAGATAGACGGCGAATATCCTTTCACGGCGGCACAGGACATCACGCTCGACCGTTACTGGAAGGACGAGGGAGAGATAACCCGTGACAACAAGGACAACGATCTTCGTCCCGGACAGGTAACCTATGATTGCTGGATAAAGTATCCTATCAAGGACAAGGAAGGTCTTTATAACGAGCCTTACTACTTCTATCTTGAAAAAGGCAAGCACACAATGACACTTGAGGGTATCAGAACCTACGGTGTTTTCCATTCGTTTACGTTCAAAAACTACGATGAGCTTGTAAGCTACGATTCAATCAAGCCTACGGATGATGAGCTTCAGAACACTCCCGCACTTTCTTCAAAGAACGAGGAGCTGGGAACGAACACCATTTTCCTTCAGGCTGAGGAAGCCGCATACAAGACGGCATCGACATTATATGCTACTTACGACAGAACGACCTACATGACAAATCCCAACCACCCGACCAAGCAGCGTTACAACACTATCGGTCAGGCTACATGGAATAAGGCGACGCAGGCGATCACCTATAAGTTCAAGGTTGAAAACGACGGTTATTACCGTTTCAACTTCAAGGCAAGACAGAATCAGATGAGAGGCTTCTTCTCAAACAGAAGAATCTACATTGACGGAAAGGTTCCATGTAAGGAGCTTGACGATGTTAGGTTCATCTATTCTGCGGATTGGTACAACCTCACTCCCCAGGATGAGAACGGCAACGATATTTACGTTTATCTGACGGCGGGCGAGGAGCATGAGCTCACGCTTGAGGCTATACCCGGTTCAATCGGCGAGGTTATGCAGAGACTTGACGACCTTGTACTTGAGCTTAACCAGTACTACAGAAGAATACTTATGATAACGGGTCCCGACCCCGATGAATACAAGGATTACTTTGTAGAAAAGAAGATAC
>ULQK01073876.1_pt1 | contig 16518 bp, 9 predicted proteins | sample 1954371 | NCBI WGS metagenome assembly ULQK01 (sample SAMEA4835652, study PRJEB28245) | human gut metagenome | biome: gut microbiome; material: fecal sample | place: Denmark | collected 2008 | reverse complement strand
TCTTTTTGAATTGAATTTGCGCAACTTATTATACGTTATCATGATGAAAACATGCCGAAACAAAAATATCAAAAGATAATAACAGCACTGCTGCTGTGTTTGAGTATACTATTAATAGTTGCAGGCTGCAGCAGTGATAGTGCGCAAAAATCGAACAGTACTGCAGCCTATACTGTTACGGATTCGCAGGGGCATAAGCTGTATTTTAAAGAAAAACCCCAGCGCATTATATCTATGTCTATAAGCACTGATGAAATCCTCATTGACCTTGTACCAAGCAGTCGCATTGCTGCCTTCTCACGTCTGGTGGACGACCCGGGGATATCCAATATTGTAGAGCGGGCGCAGAGTGTGGGCAGCAGAGTAGATGGCCAAAGCTCGGAGGCAATTATGGCGTTGCACCCTGATTTGATATTGATACCGGATTTTGTTAAGCCGGAGGTTATTCAGTCGCTGCGTGACATGAATCTGCAGGTTTATGTTTATAAAACTCCCAAGAGTATGGAAGATGTGCGTCAGTGCATACGCTTTCTGGGCGAGGCCGTTGGCGAAAAGGAACGCGGCGAAATGATGGTTACCGCGATGGACGAGCATCTGAAGAAGGTGCAGGATAAAATAGGCAAAATTCCTAAGGAAAAACAGAAACGCATTGTTTTTATGCGCAGTAACGGTGCCTACTACAGTCCGGAGGCTTCGTTTAACGATGTCTGCAGATATGCGCAGGTGCGCAATGCCTTGGAGGAGCTGCATTATGATAAGCCTGGTATCGTCAATCAGGAGGCCGTGGTTCAGCTCAATCCGGAGGTATTTTTACTCGCAGGCTGGAATTATGACGGTCAGCATGATCCGAAGCAGATGGAGGAGGAGCTGCTGAACAATTCCGGTTACCAGACTACGGACGCAGTGAAAAACAGAAAGGTCTATACAGTGCCGGCGAAGCATGTGCTGTGCGTGTCGCAGTATATTGTCAACGCTGTAGAGGATTTGGCAGACGCTGTATATAGTAAATAAAATTATCAATGACGTCGGTGAGCGGTGAAATGCTGCTTGCCGACTTTTTTTGTTAATGTTGCCAAAATAGTTGGCAAAACAATTGACTAGTTGCTGAAAAGTTGCTAAACTGTAAGAGCAATAGCAATTAAAAGGAGGGCGTACTATGCAAACTGAAGCTTTGCGCAATTTGGTTGCTAAAATACAGCATCTGCAATGTGAAATGCAAACAGTAGAGCTGAAGGCTGCCAACAAGGGCTGTCCTACACGTTTATACGATACATTGTCGAGCTTTGCCAATCAGGACGAGGGCGGCGTTATCGTGTTCGGCATAGATGAAGGCAAAGGATTTGAGGTTGTCGGCGTTTATGATGCGCAGGATTTGCAGAAAAAGGTAACGGAACAGTGTAATCAGATGTCACCTTGCGTGCGTGCTTTATTTACTGTTTGCGAAATAGATGACAAGGTTGTAGTTTCGGCAGAGATTCCGGGGCTTGATGTCGCAGAAAGACCGTGTTTTTATCGTGGTACAGGCAGATTGAAAGGCGCTTATATACGTGTGGGCGATGCTGATGAACCGATGAGTGAATATGAAATTTATAGCTATGATGCCTTCCGCAAGCGTATCCGAGACGATATTCGCGAAGCAACTGGTGCACGCAGAAGCTTTTTTGATGAAGAAAAGCTGGCTTGCTTTTTGCAGGCAGTAAAAAAAGACCGCAAAAATTTGGCTAAGCATGTCAGTGATGAAGAAATTTTAGAGCTGATGGGTGTTACGGTAAACGGACAGCCGACGCTGGCAGGCGAGCTGTGTTTTTCTAAATATCCGCAGGGAGCTTTTCCACAGCTTTGCATTACGGCTGTTGCTTTGCCCGGCAATGTAATGGGCGAGCCGGGATTACAGGGAGAGCGCTTTATTGATAATGAGCGTATTACCGGCACGATAGATGAAATGGTAGACGAGGCGGTTGATTTTGTGAACCGCAACAGCCGCCACAGTACGATTATAGATGATAAGGGCAAGCGTGCGGACAGGGATGAATATCCGCTGAAGGCAGTGCGTGAGGCGATTCTTAATGCATTGGTACATCGCGATTACAGTATTCACTCGGAAAACGTGCCTGTGCGTTTGGAAATATATCGTAATCGTCTGGAGATTATTTCCAGCGGTGGCTTATATGGCAAGCTGACGATTGATTCATTAGGCAAAGTGCGTCCGGATACACGTAACAGTGCGTTGGCGAATATTTTGGAACTGCTACATGTTACCGAAAACCGTTACAGTGGCATTCCGACTATTTATCACGAGCTGGAAAAGGCACAGCTGCCGCCGCCGGTTTTTTGTATCCGCCATGGCGAATTTGTAGTTACCTTCAAGAGCAAAATTTCTCAGGTTTATGATACACCTTATGCAACTGTCAGCAGTGTGCAGGAGGAGCAGGAGCAATACAATGGACAGCGGGCATATAGCATAGAAGAACGCTTGATAGAGTTTTGCACAGTGCCGCGCTCCAGACAGGAGATTATTGAATTCCTGGGCTTTTCGCGCTATTATTCCATGTCAAAAATTGTGCAGCCGTTGATTGATGACGGCAAAATTGCTTTGACGCTGCCGGACAAGCCTAAAAGCTCCAAGCAAAGATATGTGAGAAGATAAGATGTTTTTAAATTAGTTAAGCGACCGTCTGACTAAAATCAGAAGCAAAATCTGGTTTTAGTTGGTCGGTTTTTATTTTCTGTAATTTTTTCTCCAAACCGCTTGCGTGTATACCTAGTAGACACTGTATAATTAGATACATATTTTATTGATAGTTCTTTTTAATAAATGGAGGAATATAAATGAAACGTACTGCTGTATATCCTTTTACTGCGATTGTAGGACAGGAGGAAATGAAGCTGTCCTTGATTTTGAATGTTATCAACCCAGCATTGGGCGGTGTTTTGATTAAAGGTGAAAAGGGCACGGCCAAATCCACTGCTGTACGCGCTCTCGCCGAGCTGCTGCCGCCGATGGCGGCTGTGCACGGCTGTCGCTTCCACTGTGACCCGAACAGCAGCCAGCTGTGTGATGACTGTACTGCTAAGCTGCAGGCAGAGGGCACTTTGCCGGAGGAAACCATCAACATGCGCGTGGTTGAGTTGCCTGTAAGTGCTACAGAGGACCGCGTTGTCGGCACTCTGGATATTGAGCATGCGATTAAGCATGGTGAGAAAAAGTTTGAACCAGGTATTTTGGCGCAGGCTAACCGCAATATTTTATATGTAGATGAAATCAATCTGTTGGATGACCACGTTGTAGACGTGCTGCTGGATGCCGCTGCTATGGGCGTAAACACCGTTGAACGCGAGGGTGTTTCCTATTCCCACCCCGCACGATTTGTGCTGGTTGGCACTATGAACCCCGAAGAGGGTGACATCCGCCCGCAGCTTTTGGACCGCTTTGGTTTGAGCGTTGTTGTAACCGGCGAACATGACCCGCTGCAGCGCGTAGAGGTAATCAAGCGCCGTCTGGCTTATGAAAACGATGCTGAGAGCTTCATTGCAGGCTATAAGGAAGCGCAGGAGGAGCTGGCAGAAAAAATTATCGCTGCCGGCAAGCTGCTGCCGGAGGTAACTATTGATGACAAGCTGCTGGAAACCGTGGCTAAGCTTTCTGTTGAGCTGGGCGTAGACGGTCACCGTGCAGATATTACCGTGATCAAAACAGCGCTGACCTTGGCTGCCTTCAACGGCCGCAAGCAGGCTAACCTTGATGACCTGAAGGAAGCAGCTAAGCTGGTGCTGCCACACCGTATGCGCCGCCGTCCGTTTGAAGAGGGCGAGCTTGATTGGAATAAGGTAGAAAGCTTTTTGGCTGCCGAAGCCTAAGGAGCGTTTACTATGCTTAAAAATAATCTTTATCCCTTTGCTGCGGTCGTGGGGCAGGAGGAGGCTAAAAAGGCCTTGCTCATTGCTCTGGTCAACCGCAGAGCTGGCGGCCTGCTCATAGGCGGGGCCAAGGGTACGGCAAAATCCGTGCTGGCCCGCAGTGTGCAGAGTTTGATTGGTGCGCAAAGGATGCTGACGTTGCCGCTGAATGTAACAGAGGATATGCTTTTTGGCAGCATTGACCTGGAGGCTGCCGTAAGCCTGGGCGAAAAACGCTTTTCACCTGGCATTCTGGCACGTGCTACGGATAACATTCTTTATATTGATGAAGCTAATCTGCTGCGTCAGGAGCTGCTGACTGCGGCATTGGATGCTAACAGCGCAGGTATAAATAATGTAGAGCGTGACGGTATCAGCTGCAGCCATGAGGTGCGCACGACCGTTATTGCTACGATGAATCCGGAGGAGGGCACTCTGCCCGGACATATTCTGGACCGTTTCGGTATGTACGCAGATATGCAGGCACTGCAGGATATCGGTCAGCGCGTGGAGGTTATCCAACGTGCCTTAGCATATAGTAACAATACCCTTGCGTTTTGTGAGCAGTATGCGGAAGAAACCGCTGCCCTGGCAGCGAAGGTGCAGGCAGCGCGTGAGCTGCTGCCGCAGGTTGAGGTGAGCGATGCGATGCTGATGCTTGCTGCTCAGCTGTGCTCGCAGGCTTTTTGTGCCGGCCATCGTGCGGAAATTTATCTGCTCGAGGCTGCGCGCGCTATCGCCGCCCTGGCGGGGCGCACTTACGTGCTGCCGAAGGACGTGGAGGAGGCAGCGCAGTTCGTGCTGCCGCACCGTATGCGTAAGCCGCCAGAGCAACAGACCGAGGAGCAGGAGCAACAGGACGATAACCAAAACGAAGAAGAAAACGAGCAGGATAACGAAGATAATCCTGACGATGAAAATAATGACGAGGACAACGAAGATAACCAGCTGCCGCCGCCACCGCCCTTGGATAACGGCGATGATGACGAAGATGACGATGCTTCCGACGATGAGGACGAGCAGCAGCAGGAGCGTAATGATAACAACTTGGCACCGGAGGAGCAGCTTGCCGATATTGACAAAAGCTTCCGCCTGCCGAAGATGCTGCTGGATTTGGGCAAGGACCGCAATGTGCGCCGTGGTAGCGGCAAACGCAGCGTGACCAAGACTGACCTGAAGCAGGGACGTTACGTGCGCGCCGAACAGCCTAAAAGCAAGGTTACGGACTTGGCCTTTGACGCAACCATCCGTGCTGCAGCGCCGTATCAGCGTTTGCGTGAGGATAACGGCTGTGCGCTGAACATCAAGGAGGAGGATTTACGCCAGAAGGTGCGCGAAAAACGCATCGGCAACACCTTCCTGTTTGCTGTGGATGCCAGCGGCTCCATGGGTGCACGTGAGCGTATGCGCGCCGTTAAGGGTGCCATCTTCTACATGCTGCAGGAGGCGTACCAAAAGCGTGACCGCGTAGGCATGATTGCCTTCCGTCGTGATAAGGCGGATATGCTGTTGCCGATTACCCGCAGCGTGGACCTGGCGCAGAAGCGTCTGGCAGAAATGCCGACCGGTGGCAAAACGCCGCTGGCTGACGGACTGGCGCTGTCACTGCAGACGTTGGCAATGATGAACAAGCGTGACAGTGAGCTGGAGCCGCTTCTGATCGTTGTTACCGACGGACGCGCGAATGCCGTGCACGAGGGCGAAAAGGATCCTGTAGCAGCAGCAATCAGCATTGCTGAAAAAATCGCTAAGGCTAAAATTACTTCAGTAGTGATTGATACGGAAAGCGGTTTTATCAAGCTGGGCCTGGCAAAGAAGGTTGCCGCCGCCATGCAGGCCAATTATTATACGCTGCAGAAGCTGTCTAAGGAAAATATAATTCATATTGTAAGAAATTTGAATTAAAGATAAGAGTATAGTATACTAATAGGTATATTGAAATATAAAGGAGTGAAGTTTTCATGAAAAAGCTGATTGTTTTATTGATGACTTTATTTTGCTGTGCAACCGCTTTTGCTGCGGATGCAGACAAGAAGCCTGCAACTCAGGAGGGTATGAACTGGGAAATCAGCATGATGCCTAAACCGAGCGAAGAAGAACAGGAGCAGGCACGTTGGTCTATTGTTGTAGAAAATAACGTAGGTATTTATGCTTACGATATGGATTCTCTGACATTCAGCAAGGTTACTAACGGCATGCCCGATAAAAATATTATTTCCGTGCTGACGAAAACCGTTTTTACCGATAAGGATATGCTGAAAAAGCTCAATGAAAAATACAAGGCTTCTCTGACTAAAAAAGAGAAGGTGCAATACTGTGAAATCGTCATGACCTTTAACCTGCAGGATAAAACCTACGGTGTAGAGGTAATGGATGTTTATGGCAGTAAAAAGACCATGCTGAGCCATCAGGCCAAGGAGCTGAAGTTTGTTCCGGTTCCGGCAGGCAGCTTTGCTGAGGCTATGCTGGAAGTCTGCCAACAGGCCGTAGCTGCTGATGCTCAGGCAGCAGCGAAATAATGCTGCGCCCCGATTTTACTCAGGCAAAAAACTATATATTACAACACAAACTCCTTAGTCTGCTTGCTATCTGTGTGATAGGCATTACTTTGACACTGGGCCTCAGGCATCTCTCCAACCAGTCTACGTCAAAAAAAGCAGTAATGAAACCTATTGTGCACACGCAGGTAGTGAGCAGACGACCATTGTATAAAATCATTAATCTTTTTGGACAGCTCAAGGCCAAGGCACAGATTGATATCGTCAATAAGTATGCCGGTATCGTCGATGAGATTAATGTGGATTTGGGCAGCAAGGTGCAGGCCGGAGATATCCTCCTGGTGCAGCATCTTGATGATGCCCGCGCCGAAATGCTCAAGGCCAAGGCACGCTATGCCGAGGCCGGAGCTAATGCGGCAACTACGGATGTGAGCTACAACACCAGTCTGATACGTTATGAGGCAGACTATAAGCTGGCGCAGGTCAACGCAGAGCGTTACCGTAAGCTTTATGCGCAGGGCGCTGTTTCCAAGTCCGAACTGGACAGCATGGAGCAGTCGCTGGCTAATAAAAAGGCGCAGTACGATGCTTTGGCTCAGCAGGAAAGCTATGATGGCACACCATCGCAGGTCTACCGTCAGGAGCAGATTGCTGCCAGACGTGAGCAGGAGTACATTATTGCGCAAAACAAGTATCACGATCTGATTTTTAAGGCACCACGCGCAGGTATTATTACCTACCGCGATGCAGAAGTGGGTGGCTATGCGCCTGCAGGGAGCAGGCTGCTTACCCTTTTAGATGACAGTGGTTTTACAGTGGACTGCGATATTACAGAGGCCGAGGCTGCTTCTGTGACCGTTGGCACGCAGGTCGAGCTGAAGCTGGAGGCGATTGGCGAAATATGCCGGGGTACTGTTGTTTATGTGAGCCCTGTAAGAAGCAGGGAAACAAACAAGTTTACCCTCCGCATCAGGCTGGATGAGCCTGGCTCCAACGTAAAGGCAGGCTTGTTTGCCAAGGGTGAATTGCGTTTTCTGCAAAAGCCATCCACTATATATTTACCTAAAAATACCGTTCTCGAACGGGATGGCAAATATTTTGTCTATGTGCTGGGCAAGGGTAATAAGGCTCTGAAAAAGCCTGTTACTACCGGTGCAAGTAATAATGAAAGTATTGAAATAGTGCAGGGTGTGAAGATAGGCGAAACGGTTATCCTTGATAATCTTGCGCGTCTGCGTGACGGCATGGTGGTTGAGGTGGCCAAGGAGGAGGCGAAGTAATGAATATTACACGCTTTTCTATTAAACGGCCTATCGGTATCTGCATGATTTACATATTAGTCTGCGTCCTCGGTCTTATCAGCTTCTTTCGCATTGGCGTGGAGCTGCTGCCGGACGTGGACTCTAAATTTATCAGCGTAATTGTCAACTATCCGGGCGCCAGTACGGAATCCGTTGAACAGCAGGTGACGAAGCCGATTGAGGACGAGCTGTCCTCAATTTCGCACTTTAAGCAGGTGCGTTCCGCTACACGTCCCGGACGTGCGGAGATTTTTGTCGAGCTGGACAGTCAGGCCGATGCTGATATGGTGGCTATCGAGGCAACGAAAAAAGTCAGCCGTATCCGTAAGAATCTGCCGGAGGATATTGATGAGCCTGCAGTGCTCAAGCGTTCTTCAGAAGAATATCCGATTATCCAGATTGCAGCAACGTCTAAGGATAATCTGGACGATATTTTTGCCTTGGCAGACAGCAGCTTTAAGGAGCGCTTGCAGCAGGCAGCCGGCGTAGCTGATGTTGACGTTACCGGCGGTCGTACCAAGGAAGTCGCAATCGAGGTTGATAAGGATAAGCTCAATTATTACGGAATGACGCTGCAGGATATTATTACGGCGGTGCGCAAGGAAAACGTTATTGTTTCTTCCGGCTCCGTCTATACCGATGCTTTGGAAAAAACCGTGCGTCTGCAGGCGCAGTATAAGGCTCCGGAGGAGATTCAGCATCTGCAGCTTAAGGGTGCAGGCGGCAGATACATCGAGCTGGGCCAGGTGGCCAACGTGCAGGCCAAGGATAAGCGTGCCGTGGCCTATAGCCGTGTTGACGGCAACGAGGCGGTATCACTGGAGGTGTATAAGGCTAGCGGTGCCAATATCGTCGACACAGCAGATGGCGTGCTGCAGCAGCTGGAAACGCTGCGCAAGGATTACCCGGACTACGTTTTTACCGTTGTTTATGACCAGTCGCATTTCGTGCGCGATTCCCTAAGCAACACGCTTAAAACGCTACTGGAAGGCCTTGTTACTACCGGCCTTGTCTTGTATCTGTTCCTGCGTGGCTGGAAGTCCTCTATGGCAGTTATGATTGCCATTCCTACCTCGCTGATTGCAACCTTCTTCCTGATGTATTTGGCAGGCTTTACCTTCAATATGATGTCACTTATGGGTATGGCATTGTGTATTGGTATTCTTGTCGATGACTCCATTGTTGTGTTGGAGAATATCCATCGTTTTCTGGCGATGGGTAAAAGCGCTGACGTGGCGGCGGAGGAAGGACGTAATGAGATTGGCATGGCCGCAATCGCTATGACGCTTTGCGACGTGGTGGTATTTTTGCCTATTGCCTTTATGCAGAGTGCGACCGGCCAGTTCTTCAAGCAGTTTGGCATGACGATTGTTTTTGCTACACTGATGTCGCTGGTCGTTTCCTTTACGCTGACGCCGATGCTGGCTTCGCGCTTTTATAAAAACGGCGTGGAGGAGCTTAAGGGCAAGCTGTGGAGCAGACTGGATGACTTTGAAGCGCAGACGATTGCAAAGTATGATGTGCTACTGCGCAAATGCATAGAAAAGCCGAAGAAGCTGGTGCTGGGAGTACTGGCAGCCTTCGCGGTGGCGGTGGCGCTGGTGCCGCTCGGTATCGTCGGCTCGGAGTACATGCCGCGTACCGACGAAAGTGCGATTCAGGTGAATATTGAGCTGCCGACGGGCTATAACGCCGACCAGACGAACGAGGCTCTGCTGCTGTTCGAAGATTATCTGGCCAAGGTGCCGGAAATCGAGCATTATATGACGAATGTGACCACTACGCAGAGCATGGGCAAGCTGGTCATTGCGCTGAAAAGCAGCGATGAACGCAGCAGGGACGTCTGGCAGGTAGCACAGGGCATTCGCAGCTTCGCCAAACAGAATTTGGGCGAAATCAAGGTGCGCGTCAACGAAATTCAGTCATCCGTTACCGGTGTTTCGGGCGGTCGCAACCTTGTGCGCTCGCCGGTACAGGTGGAGCTTAAGGGCAGCGATATGGACCAGCTGGTGGCTGATTCCGCCAAGGTGGAGCAGATTTTTGCTTCGACTGCAGGCCTGAAGGATATCAAAAATTCCTATGTTAAAGGCATGCCGGAGCTGAAGGTGACAGTAGACCGCGACAAGCTGAAATATTATCACGCGACAGTCAATGACGTGGCGCAGTCCTTTAACGCCGCTATTGGTGGACGCAGCGCCGGCGTGCTGGCGAACGATGTGCAAAACCATGGCAATGATACGGACATAGCAGTACGTTTTGCCGGTGGCAGTGGCTATAATATCGAAGACGTGCGCGCTATTCCAGTGCAGACAGGCAGAGGAAGCGTCTTTCTTGGCGACCTTGCCGATGTAGAAGAGGGCGTAGGCCCGATTACGATCCGTCGCGTGAATAAGGAGCGCATCATTAACATCCAGTGTAACCTGACGGACAGGCCACTGAACGAGGTGGTCAAGGAGCTGACGCAGAAGCTAAATGCTGCAGGCCTCAAGAGTACCTATGAGTTTTCCGGCCAGGCGACCACGATGAACGAATCGTTTGTTGAAATGGCTATGGCGTTGTCACTGTCACTGCTTTTGATTTATTTGCTGTTGGCAGTGCTTTATGAATCGGTATTCACGCCGTTCATCCGTATGTTTTCGTTGCCGCTGGGCATCATCGGTGCAATCTTCTGCCTGCTTTTGACGCATAACACCATCAACCTGTATTCTCTCATCGGCATCTTGGTTATGGACGGTCTGGTAGCGAAAAACGGCACGCTGCTTTTGGATTATACGCTGACGCTGATGCATGAAGGCATGACGGCGAAGGCAGCGGTAATTGAAGCAGGCAAAACTCGTCTGAAGCCTATCTTTATGACAGCACTGACGATGGTGGTGGGCATGCTGCCGACGGCGCTGTCGCTGAGCGCAGGCTCGGAAACGCGCGTTAGCATGGCGTGGGTTATCATCGGCGGTATGATAACGTCGACGGTATTTACGCTGTTGGTGCTGCCGATACTGTTTTTGTGGTTGAAAGAAAAATTTCCTAGTAGAATTTAGTTTAATAATAAGAATAGATATTGAATACATAAGACTTGTGTAGTATACTATAGACATATAAAAAGAGAGATTCCTAAAGCAAAATATAACTTTGCAAAGAAGCTTTCTATATAATATCAGAGGAGTAACTTGCGCCTTTGATGATTATAAAAGCAAGGGCGTTTTTTTCATAGCTATATTGCCGTATAGCTTGTAAATCTGCTTGATGCGCTTAGTAGCCTGTGGCCATGCAAGAATGGGCGGGGGAAGAGTGGTCAAAATATATTTTTGAGGAGTATGAGTAAACATGAAGAGTAATTTTTCCAAGGGTTTATTGATGACGGCCCTCATTACTGGTAGTGTAATATGGGGGGGCACAAACGTATTTGCTGAAGAGCTGCAGGAGTATTCGCTGGACCAGATGGTTGTAACGGCGACGAGAACGGAGAAAAAAATTATTGATGTTCCCGCAAGTGTTGAGGTTGTTACTGCAAAGGATATTGAGAAATCTGGTGCAACATATATTGATGATGCTTTGAAGAAGGTTACAGGTATTGCCGTATCTAGAACTGGTGGCTTAGCAAACTCTAAACCCGTTGTTACTATGCGTGGTGTAAAATCTGGCAGTGACGTCCTTGTATTAGTGGATGGACAACCTATGGTAAATGCTTATAGCGGTACTGTAAACTGGAATGACATTCCTGTTGAAAGCATTGAAAAAATTGAGGTTGTAAAAGGTCCTGGTTCTGCAATTTATGGTAGTAACGCTATGGCTGGTGTAATTAATATTACGACTAAGGATAGCGAAAAAATGCATGCTAAGACTTCCTTAACTTACGGTACTAACCATACATGGATTAAGAAAGTAAATGTTGGCGATAAGGTTGGTAAGTTTGGTTACGATTTGTACTATCAGGGAACCGATAGCCATACCTACAGCGATATGACATCTGCTAGTGTTAGCAAACGTAAAGAAGCTAATGAACCTGAAGGAGGTACTTTAAATAAATTTCCGTTGAGTCCGACTACTACAGGTGGTAAACAAGCTATAATCGGTAAAAAGGGTAATAAAATTTGGGATGAAGATAATTATAAAGGGAAATTTACTTATAAATTTGATGATTCGAAGACTTTAAGCTTAGGCTATATGAAAACTAAGAATGAATATACTTACGATTACCGCTCTCACGAAAGATGGATTGACAATGGAACTTACAATCTAACTGGTTCTACTGCGAAGAAGAGTGAATACTTTTCTGTTTCAGATAAGAGCTTTGATGCAGCTCCTGGTGGTGTAGATGAAAGAATTTACACCATAGGTTATGCTGATAAAGATGCAGGTTTGCATGTAAATGCAGGTTTGACTGATAACAGAAGTTGGAATGGCGGTGTATATTCTGGCGGTACATCTAAAACTGACTTATCTAAATATAATAGCAAACGTTATACTATGGGTGTGACGAAAGAAGTGCAACTTAGCAATAACGATCATGCTGTTTTTGGTCTTCAATATCAGCATGATAAAATGGATAAGGTAAAACTTAAGAGTAGCGATTTCAAAACTATTAGTCAAGCTGGTGAAGGAAAAACCGATATGTATGGTATTTTCTTCCAAGATGAGCATAAATTTAATGATAAAGTATCGTTGATTGGTGCGCTTAGGTATGACCATTGGACTGTTAAAGATGGTCACGTTTATGATGTTAATGGCATGGATGATAAACCGGATTCTAGAAGTGATTCTGCATTAAGTCCTAAATTGGCATTAAACTATAAGTTTGATGATACTCAAAGTGCATACGTTTCATGGGGAAGAGCTTTTTCTGCTCCTTCTTTGTATGATATGTTTTCTGGTACTGTTAATGGTAAAATTGCTGGTTCAGTTCAAAGTAGCAAAACGGTAGTCATTCCTAATCCTGGTTTGAAACCACAAATTATTACAACAACTGAAGCTGGTTATAAAAAAAGTATTAGTGATAAAACTAGCATACAAATGGCGGTGTTCCATAATAAAATTAAGAACATCAACTATCAAGGCGATACAGGTAGAAAACAGTATTTGGAAGATGATGATCATCTGTTTGATAGCAATGGTAGTATGTATGCGGAAAAGCAACTTACTTCTAATGGAGAAGGTAAGACGATTGGATTTGAAATTGGTTTAACGCATCAATTTGATGATAAGCTTTCTGCTTATGTGAATGCAACTATTCAAAATCCGCAAATTACAAAGGGTGCAAGTGCAAAGGAAAATGATAAGATTGTACGCACGACTCCGAAACGTTTGTTAAATATTGGTGTTGATTATGTTGACAATAAATTTAGCGCTGAATTAGCTGGTAATTACTATAGTAAAAAATACGGTAAAGCAGATAATAGCGATACTATTACCGATGTACCTGGTGCTTATGATCCTGTTTTCCTCATGAGTTTTACGTCTAAATACAACTTTGACAAACATCATGGTCTGGAATTCAGTGTATTCAACCTGTTAGACAGAGAATATTATAACTATTCCTTAGGCCAAGGTCGTAACTTCCTGTTGACTTATTCTTATACTTTCTAATTTAATCAAATAGCTGAGGCGGCGCAAATGCGCCGCCTTTTAATATACCGTCAAAATAAAAGCAAATTTTCAGAAAAATTACTTGGCTATCATAACCTTCTCTGTTAATATAATAAACACAAAGACTAGTCAGAAAAATCAGAAGAAAGGCTATAGAAAATAAATGGTAAAAGTAAAGCAAGATTTATTGAATTCCATTAAAGAATTTACTCTTATGGATGATCCTTTTATGACCAAGGTTTTTGAAGATGATATAGAGCGTACACAATTAATATTGCGGATTATCTTAAAAAATGATACAATCAAAGTAAAGAAAGCATCTACACAAAAACGTCTGAAAAATCTTCAGGGAAGGGACTTACAGCTTGATATCTTAGCTGAAAAAGCTGATGGCACCAAGTTCAATGTCGAAGTACAGAATGAAAGCAGTGGCGCCATCCCTCAAAGAGCACGCAATCATATGAGCCTGTTGGATGCGAAAAGCTTGCCGAAGGGTGAATATTTTGACAAAATCCCTGAGAACTATGTTATTTTCATTACAAGGGAAGATGTTCTTAAAGGACTGTTGCCAATCTATCATATTCATAGAACGATAGATGAGAACGGTCACAGTTTTGCAGATGGCTCGCATATTATCTACGTTAATGCCAAAATTCATAATGACACTCCTTTAGGAATGCTGATGCATGACTTTTGCTGCAAGAATCCTGATGATATGCATTATAAAAAGCTTGCTGAAAAAATTAGATACTTTAAAGAAGAGAAGGAGGGCTTGGATAAAATGGGCGATGTAATGGAAAAGCTTATAGCAAAGCGTGAAAAAGAAGCTTTGGAAAAAATGGCGAAAAAATATGAAGCTAAAGCTGCTAAAGCGCAAAAGGAAGCGCGCATCAGTTTAGCTAAAGAGATGCTAGCCGATAATGAATGCATAGATAAGGTTGTTAAGTTACTCTAAGCTTTCGGTGAAGGAAGTACGTGCGCTGGCTGCTAAAATGAGTGCCTAGGGATACAAACTGATAAAAACAGCGATTACCGCTATGATTGAAGACGAATCTGGCGGTGATTTTTACTTGCAAAAATTTTCATGAAAATCTTGTCTATAAAGTAGCTATATACTTTAAAATAAGATATAATGTTATCTAGATGAGTTGATATACAAATATTTTTTGCCGATTGTGAGGCTTACTGCATATGACCATGAAAGACTGGGTATGCAAGGGCTTTTCAATAAATATTTTTGATAGGAGTATGAGAAAAATGAAGATGAAAAAAGGCTTATTGATGACGGCGTTGATTACCGGTACCTTGATGAGCAGTGCAGCTGCTTTTGCCGAAGAACTGCAGGAGTACACTCTTGATCAGATGGTAGTTACTGCTACTCGCTATGAGAAAAGAGATGTAGAGGTTGCAGCTTCTACCGAAGTTTTTGATGCAAAAAAATTGCAGGAAACTGGTGCAACAAACTTGTATGACGCACTGAAATTCGGTGCAGGTCTGGATGTTCAACAGTATGGTACTGGTGGCGCTTCCATGGGTAACATGACCAGTAAAATTATGATGCGTGGTAACGGCAATGGCACCTTGGTATTAGTGAATGGTGTGCCTATTAACATTAGAGGTACCTATGATTTGAACGATTTCCCTGTAGAAAATATAGAACGCGTTGAAATTGTTCGTGGCGGTGGCGCTGTTATGTATGGCAGTGAAGCTACCGGTGGCGTAATTAATATTATCACTAAAAAAGAACGTGCAAATTATATCAAAGCAGGCTTTGGCAATTACGGACAACAGGAATATGCGGCATCTGTACAGGCTGGTAATTTAGGCTTTGGCTATAAATACTCTAAATGGGGTAAGGTAACTGATATATCTGTTGAAAAGAGCAATACAGCTTCAACTAAAGATTGGCGCGGCCCAGAAAACAATAATTTTGATTTGAGCTATAAATTTAATGACAGACTTTCTTTGCAAGCAAGTCATAATGAATCTGCTTATCATTATATATCTACGTTAGGTAAAACGGCGATGAAGAACTATACCCCCGCAAATGATGCCAAGCAAGATATTAAACGCAATAATATTCAATTGACTTATGATGATAATAGCTTTAAAGCAACGGCATATTATCTTGACAGACAACGCGAGAAGGATGCAGCTGTATTAGATGGTCGTTTTTATAGCTGGGAAGATGAAAAGACTTATAATTACGGCTTGGATATGCAAAAAGCATGGAATATAAACGAAGATACTCTTTTAGTAGGTGCAACATATCAAAGTGAAAACTTCAGCCTTGAGTCTGAAAATCAGGAATATGATAAAAACTTAGTTCCTTCAGGAAATGTTAAATTAGAAAACAGTGGAGATCAGAGCAGAAATAATTTCTCCGTGTACGCTCAATATGATAAGAAGTTGAGTGAGCAGAATAGCTTTGTTCTGGCAGCTAGAGAAACTTGGACAACTGGCTCTCCTAATGGTGCAAACTTCAGTAATTTCAGCGGACAAGCACAATTTATTCATAGCTTGAATGATAACGAAAGCATTTATGCAAGTGTTGGTCAATCATTTAAGATGCCGGCTCTTTACCAGATTTATAAAACCGATAAAAATGGTGATGGTGCTGATACCCTGAAACCGCAAAAGGGCATTCATTATGAATTGGGTTGGAAAAAGGATATTGATACATTCAGAAACTTACGCGTAGCGGTATTCAATTATAAAGTTGATGATAATATCAGTGCATCCTTAGATACTACAACTAATGAGTTTACTTATAGTAATGAAAACTTGCGTAATACAGGTATTGAAGCTAGCTATGCAATGGTAGCTGATAAAGGCTTTGGCTATAACTTATCTGCAACTTACAGCAATCCTCAGACTCAGAATGTAGATAAAAACGGTTATAATTTTGGCTGGCAGGATGATTACAGCAAATTTGAACTTAAAGCAGGCTTAACATACCATATGGACAAGTGGAAAGCCGCTTTAAATGCGTCCTTCCTGGATGGCAGAAATACGTATAAGGCAAATAGTAAAACTCCTAAAAAATCGGCTTATGTAGAAAAAACTTCTGCGAAACCTTATCTGCTGACTAATCTGAATGTAGAATATCAGGCACAAAAGGATTTGAGCTTCTTTGCTACTTTTAACAATATTTTTGATAGACACGATGTTGTTTATTATTCTACCAGTGCTGAATATTATGCAACTCCGTTTAACTTCATGGTAGGCGCAACCTACAC
>ULQK01001458.1_pt1 | contig 16571 bp, 27 predicted proteins | sample 1954371 | NCBI WGS metagenome assembly ULQK01 (sample SAMEA4835652, study PRJEB28245) | human gut metagenome | biome: gut microbiome; material: fecal sample | place: Denmark | collected 2008 | reverse complement strand
AGTGGTTCAGGCCGTGTAGGTTCGAGTCCTATCAGGCGCACTAAAGAGGAAGTTTAACATACTGATATTCAATCGGTTAGTTATCTTCCTCTTTTATTTTTGTCAACCGACTGTCAACCGAAATATTTATAAATTATTAACTACATATAAATGACAAAAGAGGAATTTGAACAACTTATCAGCAATGACGCACACAAAAACGAGATTCGTCGCTTGGTTGAAGAAAGCATCTGTATTCTTCCTTACAAAGATGAACGCAGCATAAGCGCACGTTATGACGAATGCGCTCAACTATATAAGGATTCTCTTGAAGACTATGCACATTTCAGACTTAACATAAGCAAGCAGATAGATTTGCTTAGATACCAGTCTTTTGTTAGCAAATACAAGGAAGATGTCCAAGCTGCTTTAAGCAAACTGACGCAAGATGTCGTAATGAGGGTAGATGCTTATGCTCAGAAAAGCAAGTATAACGATTCTACCTTTGTGAATGATGTAACCACCTTGTTGGAGAAGGCTGTATGTTCAAGTTTCTACTTAGATACCAAGATAAACGAACTCGAAGATAAAAAGCAACTTTTAGAATTGAGCGTTGCTTTGCAGAATGGCTTTAGCTTTTACTCGTTCACGTTAAGAGATAAGAATACAAACAAAACGTTTTCTGTCAAAAGCAAGAAAGTGAAGAATATGTTCTCAGAAGCTTTTCTGCCGTATTTTAAAAGTCGATTACTTGAAGAGGAAAATGGGACTGATATAGATAAGGAAATCTTACACCTAAAAAAAATCAGGAAAAAACAGTTACTTCATAATTTGGTTTACGAATTGTACAAGATTTTCGTCAAATATGGAAAACTTAGTAAATGTATCAAAGGCGGTAATTCATACGAGTTGACTGACGAAGAAGGTAACTCATATTCTCTTAATGGTGATGTATCAGATTGGATTTTTTATCTACTAATTGAGTTTGACTATATTTCCAAAGAACAAAATAATAAAATCAAAGAAGAACGTAATGGATATATTAAAGACTGCATAAGAGACAAAAATTGTAGAGCTTTAAAATTAGCAGATAACACTTTTGATGTGTTCTCCCTATTTGCTTAATGCTATAACCCTACATGACAAGTATAGAACCTGCTGCATCTTTTCAGTGGGTTCTTTTTGTATCATCATCTTCATAGACAAATACCAAAGACAAAAGAAAAGGAGGAAGATTCAGTACTGAGCTAATCTTCCCCTCTTTTTTTACTTCCCATAAATCATAATCTTCAAGTAACTGTCAGATGTACTGAAGCAAACATCCTTAACATCTTCTATAGCTTGACAGGATATAAATTCATCTTTAATATCCTTTTGCTCAATATAATATCCATCTGCATATCCCAACAAGAAGAAGTAGTTTTTGCCAGGAGTAGGATAAAAAACATCTTCTGGAAGTCCTGTAATCAATTTGGCATCCACATCTTTAATATCACCAAGAAGATGATATTTTGTTTCTCTGTAAAATGTAAGGATGACAGAATTTTTCTTCTCGTCGAAATCATATTCAACCTTACTTAGTTTTATATCTGGATAATAAGTTTTAGTGACCATCAAAAGTACATCTTCCAAGACTGGCTTGTACTTCACCTTAGTTGTATCAATTTCAATTCCCTGCATTAAAAATTTCATAGTTAATCCTCCTTTCCTTTAGTTTTTTGTGATGTGATACAAAGAGTACAACCAAACTCTTCATTGAGATATGCCTTCAAAGAGTTATAGGCATCTACTCTTCTTCTGTCTCTGGGGCAAATCTTCAAAATGTCTTGTAAGCTAATCTCAATATTACTTCCAGAGGTAAGAGAATATCCATTATCTCTGAGTGCTTCAAGGTCTCTTATATACTTGCCTTTTACTGATTTCTCAACCTTGTTCTGTTCCTTGGAGTGTTGAGTCTCCTGTCCTTCACCAACTACTCTAAATTCATCGGTAACAAGGGAAAACATATATTCAAACATAATCGTTACTTTTGACTTTGTTACATATATAAGGCTTTTTGTTCATTTTTGCCTGTTTTTGTGGGTGGTATAAAAATGAACGTTTGTAAAGCCTTGATACTCTTATTATTGAATGTAAAAAATATCAAATCGTCAGGACAAAATTCTTGACGATCTTCAAAGCATAAAGAAGGGATTGCCAGATGATGAATTTGGAACAACATGAACTTTGGCTTCGGCTGGGATTATGGTACTCAAGGAGCTACTATTCTACAGGTCGGGCTGATGCTTGAAGTTTTATTTATGAGGTCAAAAACAAAGTGTTTTTTGAACCTCTTTTTTTGTCTTTTCTGTTATCGCTTAAAAGCCTTATATATAGAAAAAAACAAAACATTTTAATAACGTAAAATATAAGAAAATATGAACAAAATCAAACAAACATTGGTTGTCAGCTACCGAGTATTAACAATAGCTGTCACCATCATCGAAGCTACAGATTTGACGAAGAGTCTCTGGAGCAAGTACAAAAACAAGAAATCGGTAAAGCCTATAACAACGCCTACCGACACAGCAAATGTTGAGACTGTATGTGAGTAAAAACGACAAACTCGACATTATCATAAACCTACTTGAAGCAATAACATTATTCTTCAAAGGGTACAAAAAGTTATCGGGGGTGACTGGCAAATTAAAGTCCAGTTGCTCCCATAGTTCTAACTGTTCAATAAATAACGAATATGAACAAGACAAAATCAGAACTTATCATCAGAGCAATCAATAAGAATGGCTCTGTTAAGCTCGTGAGAAACATGAAGGCAAAGATTATACGCTTTCCAGTTTTTCCACGAATCAACTTTTTCTCAATAGCATAACCTTCTAAACAAAGAAACAATGAAAGAAGAAGCTACTGTAATTGCCTCTAATAACGAAATTAGTTATAACGAGGCAGAAGAAACAAGAACTCCATTTATCATAGGCAATACACAACCCATCGAAATGGATGCTCTATCAGATATGTTGACCCCTGTATTTTCAAGGGACAACGTAGAAACAATCAGTCATGTTGAAGGCATATCAACTATCACTGATGCTATAAGCACTTACTTTGATGGACAGCAGATTAACGCTCCAGTCGTCAGAGTATCACACGAAATGAAACTACGAAACCGTTTCGGTGCGGGCAAGATGGTTCAAAACCTACGCCCCGAAGAAACAGATTCATACTTTCAACGTATGATGGCTATGATTGAAATTCCTTCAGTCTCAGCCGACATCAACGGAAGCCCATGTCATTTACAGGTTTGTCTTGTACATAACTATGCAGATATTAACCTCTTGGGCAATTCGTCACAATATCAGTCATGGAAATTGTGCATCGGATTTCTTAACACCCTTTGCACCAATGGCTTGATACGTTCATCAGATGGATGCAACCTCAGTATAAAGGTTACGAACACCGCTGACTTGTATAAGAACGCTTGGACTTTGTTCCAAAACTATGAATACAAGCAGCACCTTGATGAAATGAAACATTTGAATGATACTGTCATAGATGTCTCGACCTTGGCACAATTCCTCGGTCGGGCAAGAATGGCAGCAGCATTACCAACAAAAATGAAGAAAGAGTTGAACCTTCCAGAGTTTATACTCCCAGAGGCTCAACTCAATCAGATGATTCGAGACTACTACACCGATGACAACTTTGGTGGATATGGTCACGAGATTACAGCGTGGCAGTTTTATATGCTGCTCACTAACTACAAAAACAATTACATAGATGTATCTTTGGAACGCTCTGCTAACGCCTACACAATCAGTAAAGGCATCGCAGCAGCAGTAAACAAAGAATCACCAGAATGGAATTGGTTTATCAACTAACATCCTTCGCTCTAAAAGTCTGGAAACTAATAGACCTGGATGTTTGAGAGATATACATTTATCAACGAAAGAAGATATTTGTGTATCTCTCTTTTTGTTTATCATTAGTATTCACAACAACTTAAAAAATACCACAATGTGTAAATTTAAGAAACCAGAAATTCCTGCTAATATAACAGCAGATGAACGTAGATCTCTTATGTTCAACGCTCTTAGTTCTCTTGACCTTAACGACAAATTGGAAAAGAGAGAGAACGACAAGCTCAGTTACTTATCCTGGGCTAACGCTTGGGCAGAGTTTAAGGCTGCATATCCGAGTGCTACCTATCGAGTAATCAAAAATCCCGAAAACAACTTACCTTACTTCACAGATCCGAATGTAGGTATTATGGTGTTTACTGAGGTTACAGTTGATGACCTAACTCACTCTATGTGGTTGCCTGTAATGGACTCAAAAAACAAAGCCATGAAGCTAACCGCCTACACATATCAAGTATGGGACAGCTACAAAAAGGCTTACATCGAAAAGACGGTTCAAGCCGTTACAATGTTCGACATCAACAAAACACTCATGAGGTGCTTAGTGAAGAATCTTGCGATGTTCGGACTTGGGCTGTATGTCTATGCTGGTGAGGATATTCCAACAGACAACACAGCTGACGATGGTACAACATCTACTGCCAACACAACAAAGAAAGCGGCAACAAAAAAAACTGCCACTAAGACAGCTACCACGGGACAGCAGAAATCCCTCGACAAGTATGCTGGAATTAGAGCAGCCGTAAACTCTTGCATTAGCCAAGACCAACTTGCAAGCCTTTACTATCAGCACCAGAATGAAGTAAACGGCAACGAGGAGGTCAAAGCTATCTTCACACAACGTAAACTCCAACTTCAACAAGCAGCATAACTATGGCAAAAAGAATCGAACTAAAGAACTCTGGTGTATTCTTCAATGAAGAGGCGCACGAGTATTGGCTTGGCGACAAACAGCTAAGTGGAATCACAGGGATGCTACAAAGACAGCTATTCCCCGATGAATTTAATGGTATCAGTGAGGCTACTCTCAATGCAGCAGCGGAATATGGTACAGGAGTCCATTCTTCGATAGAGGACTTCGATAAGAACTGGATAAATGATGGTACACAAGAGACTGTCGATTATATCCAAATCTGCAAGGACTATGGATTGACGCATGAAGCATCCGAGTATAACGTAACAGATAGCAAATCATGGGCATCCAATATTGACAAGGTATATAGAGTTTCAGACGATACCTTTTCTTTGGGAGACATCAAGACTTACGGACAGATGACAGCAGATAAGCTTCAAAAGGCTCGCTGGCAACTTTCAATTTATGCTTATCTCTTTGAGCTTCAGAACAAGAAGGCAAAGGTAGATAAACTCTTCATCATACATCTTCGTAACAAACCGAAGAAAGATGGAACTTTCGACCACATATCTGAAATCATCTTCCTCAGTCGTATTTCCTCTGAGATTTGCAAGGAACTTCTCGACAATGACCTTCGAGGTGAGCAATTCAAGAATCCTTATGCTATTCCCTTTGAATGGGCATCGCAAGAAGAGACAATCCGTGAACTTATCGAAACCAAGAAATCAGCAGAAGAGCAGTTGAATATTATCAAAGGCAAGCTCCTCTCTGACATGGAAGAGAAGGATGTGAAGAGTTGGGTAACAGAGACAATGAGAATTACTCGTAAGCTCCCGACAACTCGCAGCAGTTTTGACTTGAAAGCATTTAAGGCAGATAATCCTAATATAGATTTGTCTGCCTACATGAAGACCTCCGATGTGGCAGGGTCTCTAAGTATTGCCATATAACAACCAGTATTTACAGAGCTGGGGAGATTATCAAATACAATAGATTTTCTCCCTGGCTTTTTTGTTTCACAACATTAAAACTCAAAAAATATGAATTATCAGGAAACTGTAATATTGAAAGAGAGCCGAGAATATAAAGCGGCTGAAGCTTTGACAGATTCCATCAACTCAATGTCATGGAATCCTAAGAAGTTTGGACTTGCTGTTAGTATGCAACACAGAACATTACAGCAGTCGTTGATGAAGTCTTTCGTAGCAATCCTTCACGTTATGGCAAGCGATGATTACGGTTACGATGACAGAAATCGTGGCGCACATGAAGCCGCAAAGAAGATAGTTGAGTCTGGCATCTTGGATGACATTTACTTACCATTCATTTAGCCTATGACTTACGAATGTTGCTGTTCCGATATTACTCTTTCGGAATGGCAGAAGAAGATGAAGGGGGTTAAGCCTATCAATTACAAGTGGTTGGTAAATAAAATCAAGAAGCATATTCCTCAGCTATACGAGGCATTAGCACTTGACTACTATAACCCCTATGAGAATAAGTGTGGAGTGAATCAGGACTACTATATCTTGGTTCACTCTTCTATTGAGTATTTTATTAAAAAGTAAACAACTATGGCAGCAAATATCAATATCGAGCTATTCAAAAGATACGCTCCAAAGAATAAATTAGAGATTATCAACGCTCTTACCGAAAAAGAACTTTTGGCTATCACAAACAATACCATCCTCAGAATTATCAAGGAGGCAGGTCGTGGAGATAGCAACAAAACAAGATGCAAGTATAAAACATTATTCCTTTCTGATGCTGGCAACAACTGGAATAGCAAAGTGACAAACATTTATAACTGGAAGAAGGATGAAGTCTATCTTTCGGTTTACATCCAGGGTGACGATACAGATACCTATGTTACTTATAAACTCAGAGACTTTCTCGACAACAGATATGAAGAGCAGTGTCTGGGATATATCGAAGAGTCATTCAGAAATGGTTATTCTCACAAGAAACCAGCCAATTACAACAGAGCAGACAGAGCCAGAGTTATCAAGGCTATTCTTACTGCCTATGTTGAATGCAAGTACGAATCAAAACTAAAAGCAAATGGCAAACAAGAAAGCAACTAAGAAAGGTAAGGTATCTGTATCTTATCGTGGTGCTTCTATGCTCGATGTAGTCCGCTATGTTCACGAAGAGACTGTAAGACATTGTGAATACTGTGGCAGACCGATGACAAGAAGTGATGTTAATGATTATGGATCTCTCTGTGAAGATTGCTATATGAAGGAATACTATGGCTAAAGGAGTATTTTATCTTATAGATGTTGAGCATGAGGGTGATGTTCAATACGCCAAGAGTCAAATTATAGAGAATGGCGGTACGATAGATAAAGTTGTATGGACTGGGATAGAGGACGATGATGCTTATATCGTATTCTCAGCTCCAACCAAACAACAAGTACAAACAATTAAATCAATCCTACAACATGGCTAAGGAGATAACTTATAGGGAGAATTTGATTATTCTGAACTCTCCCGATGATGTTCAAGCCTTTATTCTGAATGAAGATGGTGAGATAGAGGACAATACCTTTGGTTCACTTGAAGAGGCAAAAAAATGGATTGATAACAATAAAAGGCAAGATGGGTAATAAGAAACTATCAACCGACATGGCAAGGTACATTTGGAGTATAATTGTCAAAGAACCTCTCCTTCCTATGAGTTGGGGAGTGGACTTAGAAACAGTAGTATGTAGTGAAGATGCTCTCGAATTCCATGTTCAGGGCTTCTTACATACAGGAAACGTGAGAATTGTCTATATCGAAGGAGCTGATGTATTCCAAGTTCTCTTATATGATGAAGAAGGGAATTTGCTCAAACAGATAGACGATGTGTATTTAGATAACCTGGCAGAGACGATCGACCTAAACGTGGAGAACGACAAGGTTGAGAACTATAATGCCAAAGTAATGAACTTCTTAATTGGAGCATAATATGAACGATAGAATAGCAAAGCAAATCTGGCATGATGCTCTTCAATGTAGCATGAAGCCTTTCTCATGGGGTCTCCACTTCAACGACATCAAAGTCATCGAAAACGGAACTTCATTTTATGTTCAAGGAAAAGTCTGTGGATGGATTAAGATACAGCTGACAGAAGATAACAGATACGATATAACAATAACTCCCGACAACGCTCTGGAATCCGAAGTTATCTATCGTTTCGTTTCTTTAGAGAATATCGTTTCACTCATAGATGTAAACGTACAGTATGGCGTTTCTTACTACGATTATATTTGCTCAATATTTGGGCTTACACATAAAATCGCAGTATAGGGAAACTTTCAATCCTACGAAGATGGGGAATATCAGGAAACTAAAAATCTTTGGTATTCCTCATTTTTATATCTAACTCATATTGGTTCCACCGACAAGACGACCATCTAAGCTGTGGAACTTATGTTAAAACCAGTAAACAATGACAGAAACAAAGTATGTAGCTTATCTACGAGTCTCTACACAAAAGCAAGGATATAGTGGACTTGGACTTGAAGCACAAAGAGAAATTATACACAACTACCTCCGTGACACAACTCCGATTTCTGAGTATGTCGAGGTTGAAAGTGGACGCAAATCTGACAGACCAAAACTGAAAGAAGCGTTATCACAATGCAGAAAGGAAAGTGCAACTCTGATTGTTGCAAAATTAGATCGTCTCGCTCGAAGCGTATCTTTCCTTTCAAATCTATTGGAGTCTGATGTGGAAATTATCTTTTGCGATTTCCCCCAGGCTAACAAAATGGTGCTGCATATCATATCTGCGATTTCCCAATATGAAGCAGAACTTATTGCAGCAAGAACCAAAGCATCATTACAGGCAAAGAAAGCAAGAGGATTCAAACTTGGCAATCCAGAGCATTTACTGGATAAGCATGAGCAAGCAATCCAGAACAGCATCAAGACCTGCAAGGCTAAAGCGGATAGCAACCCTAATAACAAGAGGGCTATTGCATTGCTCCGTACTCTCGTGAAAGAAGAATATACCTTACAAGAAATGGCAGACACACTCAATCAAGAGGGATTTGTCACTTCCAAAGGTTGCTCTTTCTCTAAATCAACAATATATAAACTTCTCAAAAGATACAACTTAAAATGAAAGAGAATATACACAATCAGGAGGGTGCTATTATTAGAACTCTTCATTCTTCAAATGTAGCATACGCTAGAATTTATAGCGAAGAACAACGTATGAGAATCAAACAACTCATACAACACAACTTTCTTCCACATCATACTTCTGTGGGGGTCGGTAAATCTACGAGAAAGCATTGGAACCTGGAGAAGTACCAAGGCAAATATGGAGTGGGGTTTAAGATGATTACCACAAGCCCCTATAGCTCCAACTTCAACCACCTAACCTATTTTATCAAGGAGGCGGTATGACAGAACAATATCTATATCCAGTGTATCAGACTAATGCTTGGCACTCATTAGAACATAGGGAGTGCAAAGGTATCTACACATCAAAAGAAGAAGCCATTGAAGCCATAGCAGACCATCACGAGATTCCTTTGGAGGAGTTTGATGGACTTACGGCAGAAGAGGCAAAAGAACGAATCAAAGAAGAATTACAAATCTCCTTTCAGACACAAGGCTACTCGGTAAATTATGATATTGAAGTCTGGCTGGTGAATGATTGGGCATAAACAGATTATAAATATGAAGAAGTTTACAATTATCCACAACTTTACGGCTGTCGCTTCAATAGAGGTACTAGCCGAAACGAGAGAAGAGGCGTTTGAAAAGGCAAAGGAGAATGACCTCGAACTTTCAGATTACAACTTTGAACTTGATAGTGCAGAGATAGGTCGAGAGGAAGATATACCAGACCTTCAAGAACTTATCAACAAGGCAAGCGAAGTCATCAAGAGGTATGAGGAAGAGGGGCATGACAGTTGCTTTTCCGTACCAACCTATCCCACTATCACAACTCAGTCTTGGAATGGTGATGAATTTATAAAGCATCACAATATCGTCGAGGATTTTTATAATGATTCCTATAAAGGCTTGATGATGTATGTTGGAGAGGGATTTGAGGTTGAACTTGATGAACTGCCTGAGATTGAACAGCTGGAGGTATGCGAGTTGATTATCAGAGAGGCTTCCAATAATGGTATAACCTTATGAGAATCCTTTGGTACTTTCAGGCTTGGACGAAAGATTCATCTAAACCTATCACTCTTTGGGTAGAATCTAAGAATCAGATGTCAGCAAGAAATCAGATTATACGAGAGAACCCATTTATCACAAGGTTAATGTTTTGTAGAACTCAAAGAATTGAATAATATGCCTAACTGGTGTGACACAACTTACAAATGTGTTGGCGATTTGAAGGAAGTAAGGTCGCTGTATAATGTCTTAAAGTACATAGACAAGAGAAAAACCACCATCCTAAAAAATGGTTTCGGAAAATGGTGGTTAGGGAACTTGGTACATAAACTTGGCGGTGATTGGGAAAAGTATCGTTGCCGTGGTGAGATAACAGACTACTCGCTTGATGGGAACGTCCTAACTATCAATCAGGAAACTGCATGGTGTGAACAAGAGGGAGTAAGGCAAATCATTGAAGAGAAGTTTCCCAGCATAAAGGTTTATTTTATGGAAGAAGAACCTGGATGTGGTGTCTTCTATACCAACGATGCTTCTGGTGATTATTTCCCTGAACGTTTTTTCCTTGACTCTTATGAGGACTGTGAGTATTTTGAGACAATCGAGGATGCAGCCAAATATGTTTCTGAGATAGTAGGGCATAAGGTTGAAGCTGGTGTTAATGCAGTAAGCCAAGCCCTAGATGACTACATAGAGGAACATGAGGAAGATAATCCAGACCTGTTTTATTCGTTCCATGAGTTTGCGGTAATAGACTAATCATCAGAAGAAGGAGGAGAAGGCTATAAAGGTCTTTTTCTCCTTCTTTTCATCCTGTAGAATTGAAGAGTACTTGGTTTAAGTAAATACGCTGGAACTCGGTTCAAAGAGGCTCAAGACCTATATTATGAGAAAGAATAGTCTTATCTCATAACAATAAATACATTTAAAAATATGGAGAGTTTTATGCTTTTCGATACCTTATGTAATTTAGGTGAAATTCCTCAGGAGATTGAGAAAAAGATGCGACCGCTTTTTGAGGAAACTTATGGTGCAGGTGTGATGGATTTCAATGTGTCCCGACTTGACAAACATTCTATAGTAATGACTTGGAAAAGAACTTTGTCATTACCCAAGAACAAACAACTAATAGGTGTGTTAGATGCAGAACTTATTACTGGATGGACTGTTTCAGGTACTAAACCTTTGGCTTTTACAAATATCAGACCAACCCCAAACAAGACAGGAACGGTTCTTACACGCAGTTTCATTAAGAGATATAAGATGATGATGAAAAAGAATTATGGTCTGAACTATAATCGTTATGATATTTCTGTTTCTGCTACAGACTCAGAACTAATTCTAACAATCAACTTCCTTCCTTACATCGGTGTGATCTATCGTTACATTTATTTGGGAGAAGGCAAATATCACGGTTGGTCTTATGTTGGAGAAACCGTTAATGAGAAAGACCGAAAAAGAAACTGGAAGAAAGATGACGATAAGTATGCCAACCATGAGCTAACTGAAGCAAAAAGGACCTTGGATAAGAACAAGTGGAAATATAGGCAACTTGATATCGTTGATGATTTTTATAACCTCAATGACGTGAAGAGTAAACTGTTTGAGCTTGAAGAATACTATATCAAGAGGTACAACACACGAGAGGAGGGATTCAACAAGTCTTCCGCCGGAACTGGAAATAAAGACAACTCACCATCGGAGGAGACAAGGAGGAAGATAGGAGAAAAATCCAAAGGTAGAATTCATACGGAGGAAACCAAAAAGAAAATCTCTGAATCCAACCTTGGCAGACATCATACAGACATGGCCAAACAGAAAATCAGTCTTGGAAACAGTGGTAAACAAAGAACTGAAGCTATGAGAGAGGCGCAATCTCAACGAATGAAAGGAATTGAACCAAAAGCAGCGAGTGAAGCAGCAAAGAAATGGAGAGAATCTAATGGAGGTGGATATTGGTCGGCGCACAAGATACCCGATTCTGTCAAAGCGAACATGAAGAAAGCACAGCAAAAACGTGGTAAGGCAGTCCGGGCTTTTGCACCAGACGGAACATGGCAAGATTTTAATACCATGAATGATGCCGCTAAAGCTCTCGGTATGGGTGTCGGCAGTATAGCAAATAATCTTAAATCTAAGGGTGTATGCAATAACGGCTACAGATTCAAAACAACTGTACCTAATTTCTCACGACCATAGAACGTAAAAGAGGAAAGACTTTTGATGTCCTTCCTCTCTTTTTTATCTTACTTGGATGTCTTGATACTTATTGCTTTGGATTTCAACTTATTCTCTTTCTTTAATCTGTATTTGGCACCTAATGAGGTATATTCTATATAGCATTCTTCAAAATTATCTGGTGTATATATGGATATATCACAATTAGCCCATTCCCAAGCAATACGCCCCTTTCTCTTTGAGATGAATGTTTTTAGATAATAATTATGAGAAAGACTATCCACGTTGTCGTTTGGAAATAACACAGGAGATATGTTGTCATTGGCAGCATCATAATATGAATATTTGCCATATCTTGAAGTAAACAATTTAACAAATCTGCTCAAATCGGTTGAATCTAATTTACTCCCCTCCCCTCCAACATGGAGTGTTATACAATCAACTTTTATCGTATTGATAATTTTATGATTATTTTTGACAGACTTAACAATATCTCCACTGAGTAAATATTCGACATTATAAGTACATTTGTTAATAGTAATTGTTGCGTTTTTGTCAAATGTACTGTATGTATCTGTATCAGTATCTTGGATTTCCTCAATAATACTATCTCCAAGAGTATGACCATTGAAACTAAGAACCGTATCAGTCTTAGCTCTAAGTGCTATGCCATCAATCTCTTCGGCAGCACCTTTTGTTTGTCCGTTGTTGCAAGAGGATAACATTACGAATCCTAATGCAATGAGTAATAATAACTTTCTCATATTCTCTATTTTAATGTTATTACTTTATCTCTGTATTCATATTGATTATCCGCCAAACATTCTCCCTCATAAACGAGTTTTGAATATGTTACTTTCAACTTGTTAGAACCTACAAAATTTGCATCGGCACAAGCTCGGACAGTACATGACCAATCACTTGTGAGAGTATTTAAGCAAGCCACACTACTCCCACAACGATATGAAGTATTGATGACATAAAGATTGTTACCAATAATCTTAGCATCTGCCACTTGCTCGCCATTGTCCTCTTCACCTTCAACCTTGTAAGGAACTAAAACGAGATTAGTAGAGCCTGTTTCAAGATTGTGGCAATACAAACTGTTTACTCTTCCCCAACCTGCTTCAACTTCAGTCAGTGTATAAACACAATGGCGATCATCATCCGTTAGACTTGCGACAACACGAGTGTCAGTATCAAGTCCTCCGATGTAATTCTCTGCTTTGTCAGCATAGCTTTGTGGTGTCTGCTCTTGGCTATCATCTACGGCAGTATCATAATCTGTATCAGCAACCATCACAGTATCAGTATCAGCAACGGCATAGTCATTATCGTATGTCTGACTATTTGAACTTCTGCCATTTTGAATTATGATGGCAATAATGAGCATTACGGCTACAACACTTCCTGCTATAAGCCATATCTTTGTATCTTTAGACAATCCTTGTTTCAGCGTTCCCTTACTAGTTCTTGGTTGTGGCTTGTCATTAGAAGCTACCGTTTCTTTCTTGCTTTCAGACGCAACAGATGTAGGACGCAGAATTTTAGCCTTCTCTGCCTCCATTTCTTCTTTGGTCAAGACACCTGCATCATAGAGTTTCTTTATCTCCATGAGTTTATCCATAACTTCCTTATCCATATCACTTCAACTTTATAATACGCTTTATCTTGGGAGTATCTGTTAAAGGGTAATGAACCCAATAAACAAGAGAATCGCCACAATACACTTGCCAAATTGGATGTTCTTGGGTTCTTATATCTGTTGGAATAATTACTTTATCTGGTGATAATCCTTTTTGCTTGATTATGAGTCGTTGTGCAGCCACAGCTTCTGAATACGACAAGTAAGGTGTTATATCTGGCATTCTTTTATCATATTCCAAAGTAAAACCACTTTTTTTTGAGAATGAAGAGTTGTCAAATCTTACCAATCCTACTGTTTCCAAAATTTTAGGTTCACCCGCAGTTCCTGTATTGTCTTCAGACCCACCGCAAAACATTACATGGAATAGAATCTCCTTGCCTTTGTATTTCACTCTTACCACCGCATATTCAAGTTTACCTTTTTCTCGGATTTCCTCAACTTTATTACAATATGATACTTTCTGAGGCTCTAATTTTAATCCAGTTTTCTCTATAATTTCATATAGTGTACTCGGTAAATTGAATTCATGTTCTATTTCCGATATTGACCCCATGCTAAAAAGCCATACACATTTATCAGACACATTCTTCTCTTTATAAACGTCCTCTATAAAGTCGCGAACACATTCAATAGCATCCTCTTTTATTTCTTCGTGGTTTCTTGGAGAGTCTTTACAGCCTGTGAGGAACAAGCAAACTCCAAGAATTATATAACCTAATCTTTTCATAAAAATCTTTCTACTGCTTTGTTAAACATGCTTGTACCACCTAAGAAATCTACATTCCAAGTCATCTTATGTGGCTCATTATACATTTCATACGACATAAGTATATCAAACTTACTCTGTGTATCAAGGAGTTTGGCTATATAGCTTACATCATTTGAATTCTGAACGAAAGCACAATTATTCTCTACATTGTCAGGAGTAACCTCGTACTTGTTACCGTCTTTTGTCCTGAATATGATTAAGACTGGAGAATATATGTGTTTATATTCACCATCATTATCTCGAAGAGCAAAACGAAAACCAATCTCGTGACTATAGGCAATTTGCAAATTCCAACTTCCTCCTATAGATGTGACGATGTAAGGATGCTCTGGCATATCTTCCCCAAATTCATTATGGAAATACTCCTTTCTCCAAGGGCAATTTATCTCAAAATCCTCTTCGCTTCCATCTTGAACAAAGTTGTCGGGATTTGTGCTCTCGTCATCATTCGTGACGTATGTGTCAGAAGAATTTGTAACTTCAGCTGTGTCTGCAATAGCTGTCTCATTGTAACTATCGTATGTTTGATTGCCTGTATTTTTACAAAGACTAATAATGGCAATAATGAAAACCGCAGAGGAAACAACAGCAGCAATTATTCCTAACTTCTTTTTGTCGGACATTCCTTGTTGTAATTTTGCCTTATCATTAGAATGTACAGATTGTATGTCACCTCCTTTTGTATCTGCACTTTGTGAGATAGTTAAAGATTTGAGGACTTTCTCTTTCTCTGTTTCAAATTCTTCTTGTGTAAGAACGCCAGAATCGAGAAGAGATTTGAGCTTATTCAGTTCTTCTATTTGATGCTGTTCCATATTACTTTTTCTCAATTTTTACATTCAACTCACATTGACCAGAAAAGTCTTCTTCCTGATGAATTGTAATTTTCTCATATTCGTTGAAGAATACAACTCCCTCATCCGTCTCTTGACAAGAAGAGTAATCTCTTCTGAGACTTGACTCTACACTATTGTATGCTTCTTTTATGATTTGAGCGGCATCACCATCATATTGATTTGCAGTCTTTCGCAGTTCAATAGATGATACCTCCCTTGATGAAAAATGAAAAATTACACCATCAAATACTACACCTCTGTAATCTTTATGAGACAAACCTATCTCGGACTTGTCTTCTGTGATAACCAACCCCATAACACGTTTTTTGCTATCTTCGTCATTTGAGGCTTTTTCAAACACAGACTCATAATCTTTTCCTATGGTGATTCCATAAACACTTTCCTTGTATGAAAAGTCAGCCAATGTTGCCTCTCCTCCATAATAGAAATAACCACCAATAACCAAAATAGCCATGATTGCGATAATTATAGCAACCAAATATTTCTTTGATTTCTTTGGTGTCATATTGCCAACTCCAGACAAAATCTTTTTCTTCTTTGTCTCAAACTCTTCCTTGCTCAAGACTCCTGCATCGAGAAGTTCTTTCAGCTTTGATAATTCTTCGTATTTACTCATTTGTTGTTATTGATTGTTTTTTTGTAAAGCAATGGTTCGACCAATAAGAACAAAACCTATTCCTACAATAATCCAAAGAGGGATATTATATTGGGTATATATATTTGAGGCACCTTGGATTTTCTGTACTATCATATTCACAAAATTGTAAAGTACAATGAGACATCCGAGGATGTAGAAAAAGTATTCTAAACATTTCATATCGACATCAATTCTTTTGCCAATACAACTCCACAAACTCATGGCGGTTAGTATATAGATACAAGAAAGGGGATGGAGTTTCGTGTCTGCCATCCCTCGCTCTAGGTAGTCTGGAAAAAAACTGTGGTACGAATGTTCAGAAACTACAGCCCCATCCCCAGTGTAGATATGTAGGGGTACAATTAGGGCTGTACCGAACATTATCTATACACCAAGGAAGGGCATATCGCTTCTATTCATTAGTACCTTTCTTTTTTGTTTTCCAGACATTTTAGAGCGGTATGAATAGCTTGATACGCCTTCTTGACTAACTGGCTATTCCCTGCTTTTACACAGAGCCTCCAATCAGCATCGCAAAAGTACGGAAATAAAGTGAGAATCAAGAAATTTTTGCTGAGAAAGTGGCAAAATCGGGCTATTTTTCTTAA
>ULQK01033284.1_pt1 | contig 16929 bp, 9 predicted proteins | sample 1954371 | NCBI WGS metagenome assembly ULQK01 (sample SAMEA4835652, study PRJEB28245) | human gut metagenome | biome: gut microbiome; material: fecal sample | place: Denmark | collected 2008 | reverse complement strand
CCGAAGCCGCCGGCAGCAATGAGAAACATAGGAGCAGTACCACAAATGAACGGCGGATTTGCTGAATAAAATTTTTATTCATAAATTTGTAGATTAGTGGTTGTTAGGAATGGGGTTGATTCCGCCGACCACACCGCCTGCGGGAAATAGGGTTTCCGCAGGTTTTTTTATCGGATCGCGGAACCGTGTTTCAAAGGCTCTGCTTCATAGGCATCGTGATTTGGATGTTTTACAAAGGTGAAACATTTGCCCCCCCTATCGGATGCGGATGACGTTCGCATCGTTGTCTCGGACATATTCAAATGGTGTGAACTTCTGCAACGTTCGGAGGACATAGTCCAGCCCCATTGAAATGGGGATTTTACCTCGGATGACTTCCAGATGGGGACAAGTTTTGCGTTCGATGATGATTCTCGTGCCGTAGGTCTTTTCCAGTCTCTTCATCAACTCTTCGAACGACGAACTGCGGATATTGATGAAACCTTCGGCCCACAGGTAATCGTCAGGATCGTCGATCTTCGTCAATACGAGTCCGCCCTCTTTCAGGCAGACCATATCGTCGGTGTGCATCATGATCCGCTCACTTGGATTCCGAACATTGGTTACTTTGAGTCGCCCGCGCAACAGAGCCGTAGCGAAATCCCGGGTCTTTTCGTTTGCCTTCACGTTGAATTTCGTTCCGAGTACCTCCACCTCGCAGGCGAAGGTTTCGACGATGAAGGGATGAGCAGCGTCGTGTTTGACGTCGAACAAGGCCTCTCCGGAGACTTTTACGCGCCGCTCTTTCGACCCGAAAACTACCGGATATTCGAGTCTTGTTCCGGAGTTGAGCCATACGGTCGTACCGTCGCCGAGCGTCATGCACATGCGTTGGCCTTCGGGGATGAATACGCCGATCGTCTTTCGGGCCTTGCTCTCGAACATCGCCGAGGCTGCAAAATAACTTGCACCTAGGCAGAGACATAGCACGGCCGCTATGCGGAGACTCCATGCAACGATCGGGTGCCGGTGAAGGAAGACCGGTTTGCGGGTGCTGCATCCTCCGGTCGGATCATTCAGCCGGACGATATTCAGCAGCCGGTCCAGCCGGTCAAAATAATGTTGATTGGCGGGATCGGCATCCAGCCAGTCCAGCACGACTTCGGTCTCTTCTTCCGAGGTTTCGTTGCAGATAAATTTGTACAGCAGAGAATCGTTCATGCGTTTTCGGTTTTGCCGTTTATATAATAAACAAACGAATAGACCGTCTCAGTAGTAAGGCGGTCTGTTTTGGACCAAAAAAGAACTGGAGAAAGGAGAATTTACAGCATGTCGCCGATTTCCAACAATAGGATCAAGACCGGAATATAGTCCTTGAACTCTTCCCGTAGGATTTTCAGCGCGCGGCGCATCTCAAAATTCACATGGGTATAAGCTATGTGCAGTTCGTCGGCGAGTTCTTTGTAGCTTTTGCCTTCGTAACGGCTTCCCATGAAGATCTTCCGTGTCAGATCGGGCATACGGCCGAGTGCATCTTCGAGGATCGAACGGATCTCGTTCGAAATCAATTCGTCAGGATTGCAGGCGGTCAATGAATGAATATCGGCTTGAATCAGCCGTTGTTGCACGGAGTGAATCTTTTTCGAAATTTGGAGATGCCGCAGTTTGGAGCGCAGGTGATTCAGGCACTTGTTTTTAACGGCAGTCAGGATATAGGCGGGCAGGTTATCTTCGTCGGTAAGTCGCTCCCTCATCTCCCAACACGCTGCGAAGCTGTCCGACACCACATCTTCGGCAATGTCCTGATCCCGAACGTAACGATAGGCAACTTCGATGAACCGGCGGTTGTATTCAGAAAATACGCGCCCGAATTCTTTCTCGGAGATAGCGTTTTTTTTCATTTTGGGAAGCATGTACGAAGATTATATTTCAAATATAATACTTTTACGCCTATTTGGCAAATGCAGGATATGGAATCCGGACGGTCGAGTGTCGGTATAGCCGGTTCGGAAGCCCTGAACGTTTCCTCAGCTCAATACTATCGTGACCTGTTGAATCAGAAGGATATTCAGAAGCTCTTCAGCTTGTTGCTTGCTGAAAATGAAAAGACGGAAAGTGAACTCGCTAACTCAAGGGCGAAGGCAAAATCGAGAAACTGAAACATTAAGGTATCGGATGCCATGACTGCCATAGCCAGATACGATTAAAAAGCCCGGAAATTATGCACAAATAGTGTTATTCGACGCATAGCGCTCATTCAAATCTGCCAATAAACGTCAAAATCCACCATGCACACACTTTGTAAATGGGAAACGGGCTTTTTCGGAACAACCCTGCTTCGCCAAAGATTGTGGCCTCTAATTAATAAGTATTGGCAAACAGATTGAAATGCTCTTATTTGCTTCAATATGCACACAAAATATTCCATACTCCGCAAACAGCCTGAAAAGTGCGGATAATATTGCAATGTTCACTTCGAAATATTCAGCCACCAGCAAACATCTGCGTTGTCTATTCAACTGCTGTCGGTTGTCGGATTGAAATATCGGTCCATCCGTCGCATCTTTTCACCGATACGACGAACGTTGCTTGTAAATTGTACCATGTCCTTTCTTCAATCAACAAATAGTTCATTGTCAAATGGTCTTAAGTATTTTTGGGGGAAACGATTATATCCAATCATTCCCTTCATATGTCTTTATGCTTCGGCAGGCAAGATAATGCCCTAAACACGATATTCGTCGTATATCCTTTATGAGCTGCTCCAGACCGAATAATTTTCCCGATTATGATATTTGGAAAGGCGTTGGTGGTAACAATGTCGAATAGGTTAGATTGCTCGCCTCTTCTCTCTTCCGGTCTAAATAGAGTAGTTCCAACTAGTGGAACCCAGTATTGTTTTTCCTAATTTTTGCGACCAGCACATCGCACCCCAGAACATAGAGAAGCCAGCTTGCGAACAGAATCGTGAAGGTCGATTCCGTTCTGTCTCTATGGCATTAAGAACACATCAACAGTAACACCATGCCATACCCAAACTTAATCTCCGTTTGCGAATGAAGAGTCGATTCCCTTTATCTCGGCAATCTTCTGCTCGCGGTAAACTTTCGGCGTACAACCGTAGCGAGCCATAAAATTTCTGAAAAAAGTACTGCGGTTTACGAATCCCGATTTATAGATGATCTCATCGATGGACAATTTTGTCTGTACCAGCAGGCGTTCGGCATATCCGAGCCTGAATTCCTTGATGACAGCGACGGGCGAACGGCTGGTTATCGTGCCGATCCGGTTATAGAATGTCGTCTTGCAGACTCCCATCTGCGAAGCGATGTAGTGGGTCGAAAGTTTTGGATTAAAGATATTCTGCTGGATGATTTCCAACATTCTGTTAAGGAATTCCCGATCCTCTTTTTGCAACATCCGGCCTTGTACCGTGTCGAATGATCCGTACACGGAGTCATCGATATCCCTGAACGAATCGTAACGCTGCATCTGCCGGTTCACGGCGTTGCGCAGGTGCAGGATATTGAGTGGCAGGGGCAGGCATAGGTCCACGTCCAGTCCCGATTCCATGAGTTTCAGCTCCGGATGCGGGGTCGCCGTGATCAGGATGATCGGCACCAGCCGGAATCGTTTGGCCTGCCGGATCGTGCGGATAATGTCGAGTGTCCAGTCGCTGAGCAGTGTCGGATTGCACAGCACAATACGCCAGGAGGCTTTGTCCAGCGAGTCAACGTCATGGTAGAAATGAACGTCGTACTCCTCCTTGAACAGCGATGCAATAAACGCCTCCATATCCCGGTCTTCGCTGATGAGCAGCATCGAAGGCCGTAGTCCGAGATGCTGCGTTTCGTCTGAATCCAGCTCGTCCGGAGCCGGAGGTGCTTCCTCTGGCTCCCGGACGATCTCCGGCATGACTTGCGAAACCGGCTGCTGCGGCAGCGACACCACGAGCGAGGCCCCATCGTCGCTGATATCGAATTCGCCATGCAGTTTATCGACAAGACTGTAACAGATCGCCAGCTCCATGTCGTTCTTGATAGGGCGGATGTGATGGTCGCTGCCGAGGTAGTCGAGGAATCGGTGCAGGTCGGAGATCAGGAATAGCACTTCCCTGTCAAGTTTCCGGCTTTGTGTCGAGACTGCTATCCGCAACCGTTCCTCCCGTCGTTCGACGAGGAGCGAAACGCTTCCGGACCGACATGCTTCATTCCTATCGAAGGTATTGACAATCATCAGGTTGATGATCGTCATCAACAGATGGGGAACGCTCGGGAACAATAGGTTCGGAACCACGGAGACCTGGAAATCAACTTCATTCGCCTTGGCCCGGTCAAAGAATGTCTGGGCGATGTTTTCCGTAAGGCGAGAGACATCGACCCATTCGGTCCTAGCGTTGGACTCCCGGGCAGGGTCTCCGGTCAAAGAGTGGATCAAACCGACCAGGTCGCTGATCTTGCTCGCATTCGTCCGGATGAGTTCGGCCCATTGCCGCACCACTCCATCCGTCGTACGGTGGGCCAGAATCTGCTGGCAGGGGCCGTTGATGAGCGTCAACGGAAGCGCCAGGTCGGTCGTAATATTCGTAAAAGCATTGATCCGTGACTTATAGAGCACCTCGTTGTATTGGCGCTCGAAAATCGTACGTTTGCGCTGTTCTCGAATCTTGTGGCGAATATGCAGATAGCGGATAAGCAACAGCGCACAGCCTGCAAATGCAGCAACGTAGAGTGTAATAGCCCACCATGAGGCGTATACCGGAGGCTGTATCCGGATTTTCAGCAAACTTTCCGGACTCAGTTCTCCCGTAGTATTATTACGGTAGCGGACCCGTAGCGTGTGTATCCCGGAGTGCAGGTTGACGAAAGAGAGTTGAGGGTTCCGGAAGTTGTCTATCCAACCATCGTTGCTATTGCCCAGATTGAATAAATAGGAGTAGTTGTCCCCATAGATGTAATCGAGGGCAATGAGCGACAGCGCGAACGACGCTTGCCGGTGGGGAAGCGTCAGACATCCGCGCTGTATCAGGCCGCTTAGACTGTACTCCTTCCCGCCGATGAGCAGATTCCGAAACCGGAGGGGCGGCGTGTAGGATTCGGTGGTAGCGGGCTGTTGTGCACCCGACAAGATGACGAATCCGTTGTTACCGCCGAAAAGCAGACTGCCCGTGCGGCGGTCGTAAAAATCAGCGCCGTCGCTGAATTCCGAGACGTCCAGCCCGTAAGAGCTGTCGTAGGATACCAAACGGTTTGTGGCAGGCGTATAGCGGACGATTCCGGCATTGGTGCTTACCCACAGATTGTCGAGCGTATCGGCAATGATCCCGTGTATCACCCCGGAACGCAACAATTCGTTCCCGTATTTGGGTGCCGGCTTCTCTTTTCCGGCTGCGTTGTCGTAACAAGTGATGCCACATCCCGTTCCGAACCAGAGTGTCCCATCGGAACAGGCTGCCATTGCAGTTACGTCGTTTATCGGTCCCCCCCGCTGCGGATCGAACGCAATCTTTTCAGCACGGTCGTTTTTCCGATCATATCGGAATACTCCGAATCCGTGGTTGCAGAACCAGAGGCTTCCATCGGCGGTTTCTTTGACAGAGAAGAAAAAATTCATTTTCCGGGTCTCTTCGCCCAAATCCAGCGACCGAAGTTCCGCGATACGGAGGGTTTCACCCGATTCCGCGATGCGGAGGCGATAGACGCCTTTTCCAACCGTTGCCGCCCACAGAATGCCTTCGGCATCTTCGTAAAGCGCATGCACATATTGCAGCCGATTCCGGTCGGCCAGCGGAATGATCCGTCCGGCGGCATACGAATAATAGCTGATCCCGCCGTCGGTGGCGATCCACAGCACGTTCCTGCGACTGCGGGCAAAGGCATAGACGGCATTGTGCTGCAACTCCGAATTTGCCGTCGTATAGCTGGACGTATTTTCCCGGGTGTAGGTCTCGCAGTCGTAGAAATCGCGGATACGCAAGATCCCGTCGTTTTTGGTCCCGATCCACAGATCGTCCCGGTCATCGACATAGAGCGCCTTGACCGGCTTGGACAGGGGATAGGGCAACGATTCGTAAACCACGGAACTGATCCGTATTCCTTCATTATATCGGCGCAACAACCCGTTGCCGTCGGTACCAATCCACAAGATATCCTGATTCCGGTCTTTCAGCAGTGAGAAAATGCTGCCTTTCACGGGAATCTTGTACGATTCGTACCCTCCCCCTCCGGCCGGACCGCAGGGACTCAGCCGCCAGAGGCCGTTATTACGGAACGCGAACAGCCAGTCGTCTCCGTCACGCTCGATGGCCGTCAATCCGCCGTTGTCGAAACCTTCAAACCCTTTTAAGTTGAAAAGCAAAGAAATAGTCTCCGTTTCAGGGTCGAACCGGTACAAGGAGCGGTCCCGGTCAAGAAAGCAGACGGCGGTGCCGATCCCCCGTGAAAAGACAATGCCCCTGCGTATGGGAATGAATCGGGATTCGTGTGCCACACAATCCCCTTTCATCGTCCGCTTTACTTCATAGCGGCGCAACCCCTCCGGACGTACAATCCACAGCAAGCCGCGACCGTCGATGACCAAACGGGTTCTCCGATCCAGTGTGACTTCACTGCCGATCATTTTGACCGGTTCAAATTCGGTTTTTCCGGGATTATAGCTGTACAGCTGCCCTTCGTGCACCAAAAAGGCCTCCTCACGGCTGCGGGCAGCTACGACGTAGAGACGGTTGAACCGAGCATGCCGTTCGCAGGTTTTTTCCCGGGGATCAAACAGGTCGAATCCATAATTGGTGCGTATCCAAAACAGGCTGTCCTTCGTCGGAATAATCTCGTGGACAAGATTCCCCGAGAACTTGTAGTTGCGAGCCTGTTTCCCGTCCCACAGATTGAGTCCTTCACAGCTTCCGGCCCAGATATATCCGTCGGCATCCTGCGCTATTGACAGTATCGAACTGTTGGACAGTCCTTCCCGGGTGGAGATGTTCATGATATTTTGACCCGTACTTCGAATGGACGTGGCCAGGGCAAATCCCAGAAGAATGAGAAATTTCAATTGCATGCGATGCCGTTTTATTCAAGGGCTTCTAAAAATGGATGGGGCCAATCCCAAATTTTCTTCTGTCGGGGAGAACTTCCTGCACCCTTACAACATCAAAGATAGAAAAAAATCGAATTTATTAAAACCCCTCTTTGGTAGATTTCAAAGATGATTCCACCTTTTTTGCAGACTCGCCGGAAGAAATCATACTAAGAACGGACTAATTGAAACTTGATTTTGAGGGTAAACGATTTTATTTGTAATACCGAAAAACAAATCGGACAACCAAACTCTAACCTAAAATTAATCTTAAACGACAAGTAACATGAAAAATTCTACTTGTTCGCAGCGTGGACGATTTCTAAGGATCGTATGCGGCACCTTGCTTCTGGCGGCAATGGCGCTCGGTCTTCCGGAAACCGCCGCCGCACAGAGTACGAAGACGCTCCGGCTGACGGGGCAGGTTTTCGATGAATACCAAAAGCCGGTTCCCGGTGCTTCGGTTATCGTGAAAGGCACTTCGCGGGGCATTCAGACCGACGCTGCCGGAAAGTTCTCGTTCTCGGCCGAAGTGACGCCCCAATCGATCCTTCTGGTGCAGTTCCTCGGCATGGAACCCGCCGAGCAGGTCATCGGACAGCGCACCTCGTTCAAATTCATTCTGAAAGAGGATGCGGCACAGATCGAAAATGTCGTGGTTACGGGTTTCCAGACCATCAGCAAAACAACCTTTACGGGTTCAGCCACCAAACTCAAAGTCGAGGACATGAATATAAAGGGTGTGACTGATGTCAGCCGTATGTTGGAGGGGGCCGCTGCCGGCGTGGCTATTCAAAACGTGTCGGGTACGTTCGGCGCCGCTCCTAAAGTACGTGTGCGCGGCGTGACGTCGATCAACGGTGAAAACAAACCCCTTTGGGTCATAGACGGCGTTGTGCAGGAGGACATCGTGACGGTGTCGAACGATGACCTGACCAGCGGTGACCCCACGACCCTGCTGGGATCGGCCGTAGCCGGCATCAGTGCGAGCGACATCGAGTCGATCGACATTCTGAAAGATGCCTCTGCTACGGCCCTTTACGGCGCCCGAGCCATGAATGGCGTCGTGGTTGTCACGACAAAAAAGGGCCGCGAAGGGGCTCCCGTGATAAACTATAACGGCAACTTCACCATCCAGCTCCGCCCTTCGTATGTCAATTACGACATCATGAACTCCTACGACCAGATGTCTGTATACGCCGAACTGGAACGCAAGGGATACCTGAATTCGGACATCGTAAATTCCGCGAACTCAGGCGTTTATTGAAAAATGTACAAACTCATCAACACTTATGATGAAAAGGCCGGCCGGTTCATCCTGGCGAACACTCCCGAAGCCAAACAAAACTTCCTGATGCGTTATGCCGGAGCCAACACCGACTGGTTCAAGGTACTTTTCCGCAACTCCCTGCAACAGGAGCATTCGCTCAGCATCTCGGCCGGCGGTGCCAAATCCCGGACCTACGCTTCGGTCAGTTTTCTCCACGACGGAGGCTGGTCCGTGGCCGATCGGGTCAATCGCTATACGGCCAACCTGCGTAACAATTTCAAGCCGGCCCGTTGGCTCGACCTGGGATTTCAGCTAACCGGTTCGCTGCGCCAACAGCGCGCTCCGGGTTCACTGGCACGCAACGCCAATGTCGTGTCGGGCAATTATGACCGAGATTTCGACATCAACCCCTTCAGTTTCGCCCTCAATACGAGCCGGGCGCTGACACCTTACGACGAAAACGGCGAACTGGAATATTTCACCCGCAACTTCGCGCCTTTCAATATCCTTTCCGAGTTGGAAAACAACTACATTGACTTGACGGTCGCCGACGTGAAAGTGCAGTTCGACCTCGGAGCGCAGATCTGCAAGGGGCTTCGCTGGGAATTCACCGCCGCCGGACGTTACGCCAAATCAGACCGCGAACATCAAATCACCGAACACGCGAACATGGCCGAGGCCTACCGTGCCGACTACACGTCAACGATCCGTGCAGCCAACAAATTCCTGTGGCAGGATCCTGACAATCCTAACGCCGAGAAGGTTGCTGTGCTTCCCTACGGCGGCTTCTACAATCGCTCGGAGGACATGCTTCTCAGCTACGACATGCGCAATAGCTTCAAATACACGACAAACTTCGGGGAGAGCAAGCATACGCTCAACGCCATTGCAGGCGTCCAGGTCAAATATGCCGATCGCCAGCGATACTCGAACACGGGCTACGGCTATCAATACGACGAGGGTGGCACCGTGGCGACCGACTGGCACATCATGCGCTGGATGATCGAGGGCAATTTCCCCTATTACGCGATGAACACCACACGCGACCGTTTCGCCGCTTTCTATGCCAATTTCGATTATGGTTACGACTCGCGTTACGTCTTTTCGGCGACAATCCGTTACGACGGATCGAATGCCTTGGGGCGTAATGCTTCGGCCCGCTGGTTGCCGACCTATAACTTCGGAGGCAAATGGAACATTATGAACGAACCGTTCCTCGAGGAAAAGGCCCGGTGGATCGACCAGCTGTCACTGCGTGCAAGCTACGGACTGACAGCTACGATGCCGCCCTCGGCCAATGCCGCGGCAATCTTCAAGAACTACAATGCTACCCGTCCTTCGTCCAGCGAAATCGAGTCGGTAATCCGCCTTCAGTCCTTGGCCAACAACGAACTGACTTGGGAGAAAGCCTTCCAGACCAATGTTGGTATCGATGTCAGCCTCTTCAAGCACCGGCTGAACTTCATTTTCGACTATTGGTGGCGCAACAGTTTCGATCTAATCAGTTCAATCACCACAGCCGGCATCGGCGGCCAAAAGACCAAACGGGCCAATTATGCCGACATGAAGTCGCACGGCTACGACATCACAGTGAGCGGTGCTCTCGTCCGGACGAAAGATTTCTCATGGAACTCGAACTTCACGTTCGGTTTTTCGACCAACAAAATCACCAATGCCAAGCATGTGCCCAATATCTACAATCTGATCAAATCGACGGGCGGCAACATTGAAGGATATCCCGTAGGCAGCCTCTTCTCGATCGTCTACAAGGGACTCGACCACGAGACGGGCATTCCAACCTTCATCAACGAGAAGGGCGAGCAAAGCAGTAAGGTCTACTTCCAGAGCACCGCCACCCAGTACCTGAAATACGAGGGCCCGGTCGATCCGACGATCACCGGCGGATGGTCCAATACATTCCGCTACAAAAACCTGTCTCTCAATGTCTTTCTGACGTTCCAGGGCGGCAACAAGATCCGCCTCGACCCTGCGTTCAAAATGACTTACAGCGACTTGGACGCCATGCCCGACAAGTTCTTCGACCGTTGGGTGCAACCCGGCGACGAACGCTATTCGTCGGTCGGTGCCATCGCCGGACTCCAAATCAAGAACGCCGAGAATGCCAACTATCCCTATAGTTCATACAACTACTCGACCGAACGCACCGTTGATGGCGGATTCATCCGCCTGAAAACGATTTCGCTCACCTACAGTCTTCCCGACAACTGGATGAGGCGGACGCGTATCTTCAAGAAAATATCGCTCACGGCGGCCATGTCGAACATTTGTCTGCTTTATGCCGACAAGCGGCTCAACGGTCAGGATCCCGAATTCTTCAATACGGGAGGCGTTGCCTCTCCGCTGCCTCGTCAGATCACGTTTGCGTTAAATATCGGCTTCTAAAACTTGTAAACCATGAAAACCCTGAAATATATCTATCGCTTGCTCACCGTCGGGGGATTGTTGCTCGGCGCTTCGTGCAACGATTATCTCGATACCGTTCCCGATAACCGCACGGAGATCGACACCCCTGAAAAAATCGGAAAGCTCGTCGCTTCGGCCTATCCGAAAGCATGTTATGCAGTCAATTTCAACGCCCGCGTCGATTATGTGACCGATTCCGAGTTGAGCAACAAAGAGAAACTTTCGAATACCGATCCTTTCTTCTGGCGTGAACCCAACTCCACGGCACAGGATTCACCCGATTATTTCTGGTCGCAGTGCTACCGGGCCATTTCGCACGCCAATGCCGCAGTCGAAGCCAGTGCCCGATTCAACGACGAACTTACTGCGGCTTATGTTGCCGAAGCCCGTTTGGCTCGTGCATTCTCTCATTTCCTGCTTGTCACGACTTTCGCGCAGATGTACGATCCGACCTCCGAGGAAGCCAATACCTCCAACTCCGGTATCCCCTATGTCGCCGAATCGGAAGATGTCTCTATCAAGCAGTACGACAGGGAGACCGTCGCCAAGACCTACGAGCGCATCGAGGAGGATATGCTCTACGGGCTTGACCACCTCGGAAGCGATGCCATACACCGTGTACCGCGCTACCACTTCAACTACGCCGCCGCTCATACATTCGCCTCACGTTACTATACATTCAAAGGCGAGTGGGAAAAAGTCGTCGAGGAGGCTTCGAAGGTCATTCCCAAGCCTGTGGACTTTAAGGAAGTGGCCCCCGGCATCAAAAACGTCTCGGCCACCGATCCCGCCGCAATCTTCGCCGTAGATAATTTCCAGCCCTGGACAACCGACTATGCAAGAAACGGCGTCAGGGATGTCCGCCCGTGGTATTGGCGCATGACGACCAAATCGAACCTGCTGCTCTGCGAGATGATCTCCTCGGTGGCCAGTTGCGGCACAATGCGTTACGCCTGCTCGCTCGCCGACACCAACAATACCGTCAACTCGGCCAATCCGACCGGCGGCAAATGGGCCTACATGTGCTCGGGGGACAATAGACCCTTTTCGTGGGTAGGCAAATATGAAAATCAGTTTACCAAGAACAATATATACAGCACCACCGGCAACAACTACTCTATCTACATGCTGTTGCATGTCGAGGAGGCGCTCTTCAACCGAATCGAGGCCTACATTCATCTCAATCGACTCGACGAAGCTGTGGCCGACCTGAACATCTTCTGCCGCACACGCATTTTCGACCATGTCTCCAAGGCCCCCTACGACGAAGAGGAGAATTGCCTGACACTGGATCGCATCTACGACTTCTATGCCAAGTACAAGCCGGCGAACGGAACTCCATACGAAGTGTTGCTCGGCAGTGACGGAGGCCCGAATCCGGAATATTTCATGAACAAGTACAATGCCTACAATACTTCGTCATGGGACGTAAAGCGCCAGGCGCTGTTGCACTTTCTGCTCGACTGCCGCCGCAACGAATTTCTTTTCGAGGGAATCCGCTACTGGGACATGTGGCGTTATCGGATACCGATCTATCACGTGACCCAGCTCGACCAGAAAGGTCTTTCGAACTGGCTTATGCCAGGAGACGACCGCTGGATGCTGCAAATTCCCGAGGAGGCGGTTCTCTCGGGTGTGGAACTCAATCCGCGCGAGCATCTGCTCACCCCTGAATGGTAATTATAAAACATGAACGCGATGAAAACGATACAATTATTTCTATTGCTTGCCGCAGGCCTCTTCATGGCCGCGTGCAGCGAAGATAATATCAGCGAGAATTACGAGATTCTGGGCCTCGGCGGTGACACACCGACGCAAACGGATCTGGACAGATGGCTCTTCGAAAACATCACCGACCCTTATAACATGGAGGTAAAATACCGCTGGGACCGTTCGGAGGTTGACCTGAACTACACGCTCGTTCCGGTCAAGGAGGAGGTCGTCCGTCCGGTGATGGCCGGTGTGGTCAAGGGGTGGATCAAACCCTATGAGGAGGTGACGAAAGGTACGAACAACGAAGCCTTCATCTACAAACTCTCGCCCAAGAAGTTCATATTGGTCGGCAGCGCCAAGTACACCGGTTCGACGATCGTCATGGGTGAAGCCGAGGGCGGCCGTAAGGTGGTTATTTTCCGTGTCAACGATTACATGAAAGACCCCGAGGTGCTTATCAATATGCTGAAGACGTGCCACCACGAGTTCGCCCACACCATTTCGCAGGCGCAGCGTTATCCCGAAGAGTTCGCGGAGGTCACCCCCGAAAGCTATACGACCAAGTGGTCTTCGGTTTCGACGGAGCAGGCCCGGCACAATGGCTTTGTGAGCAATTATGCCTGCAAGTCTCCCGGCGAAGACTTCGCCGAGACACTGGCATTCCTCTGTATGTACGGTCGGGAGTGGTACGAGGAACTTATCGCTCAGGAGAGCGCCTGGTATGCCAAACCCGAGAACCGAAAGACAAGTTACGATCCCGGAGCAGCCCTGCGGACGAAACAATCCCTGATGGAGACTTATCTCAAGGCGACGTGGGATGTGGATCTTTACGACAGCGGTTCGAAGAAGGGTCTCATCACCCTCGTGCAGGAAGCCATCGAAGAGATCCGCGCCGACATCGAAGCCGAGAAAAACTAAAACCAAACAAGCAACTTCTATGAAACGATCTATAAAATACATCATCCTGATCGCCTGGATCGGGTTTCTGGGTGCCTGTGACCTGAAGGAAGACCGAGCCTATGATGAACCGACGGACACTCGCCTAATCCGCACGCTGAACGAATATTCCGAAGCGCTGGCGAGTGCTCCCAACGGCTGGGTCCTGTTCGTCGACTCCAAATTCGGTGTCTTTCGCCACTACCTGTCGTTCGACAGGAACGACAGGGTCATCATGCTCAGCGACCTTTCGGCCAATTACACCCTCAAAGACGGCACCAATACGGCGATCACCCCGCGACAAAGCTCCTACCAGCTCAAAGCGCTACATATGCCGTCGCTGATTTTCGACACGTACAGCTATATCCACATGCTCTGCGACCCGACATACAGCGTTATGGACGTACCGACGCATTACGCTCTTTACGCCGATTTCGAGTATAGCATCCTTTCGTTCGACAGCGGCATCTTCACCCTGCGGGGAATGCTCAACAAGACCACGTGCTATCTGCGGCGCGCCACCAAAGAGGAGGCCGATGCTGTCTTCGAGAAACAAGCGCTTCTGAACGATTACACCCGCATCGAAAGACATACAGAAAGCATCCTGTCAATCAATTACAGGGAAGTCTCCGTGTCGTTCCTCAAAGCATTCCATGCCGCCGGGACCGCGAACCGCAACCGTTTCGTGGAACTTACGTGGGACGAAGAGGGCGAGACACAGAGCGTTCAGGGACATATGTGGATCGAACTGGATTCCGGCGCCGGAGCGCCGGAGCGTATCAATCTAATCACTCCGATCAGCGTCGGCGACGCACAGATCGTCTCTTTCCTCTGGAATGAAACCATCAGAGCCTACGATGCCGTCGATCAGAACGGCACCGTCTACACCAAACCCGCCGAGAGCATACAGTAACACCTAACACAGAATTACGATGAAACGATTCAAATACGGATTATCATTACTCGCATTAGCAGCCTGCGCGCTCTTCACAGGCGCCTGCAACGACGACGAGACCGAAGGTGTCGACGTCGTGGAAACAACCCGCATCAAGAAGATCGGCTACCGAAGTGCCGTTTGCGTCGGCTACGTTAAAGGCATCTGTTCGGAGCGGGGCGTATGTTATTTCGACGAAGTCGCGCCCGATCGGATTCTCACGCAGATAGCCCCGCAGGATGGCGACACGTTCGAGGTTACGCTTCCCAACCTGGAAACGGGACACGGCTATTCGTGCTATGTCTATGCCCGGGTCAACGGGCAGGTAGTCAAAGGCGAAACGAAGACCTTCCGCACGCTCGAGGAGGGAGAGCCTTATCTCCTGGCAGGCGAGGCGAGCAACGTGGGGCACACGTCGGCGACGATCGAAGGCTATGTCTTTACCGGAGGCGGTTCGGAGATTCAGGAACGGGGCTTCTGCTACGGGACTTCCGACGAACCGACTCTCGACAAAGAGACGTGTGCGGCGGTTTCCGTCGAGGGCAAACTGGGGCAGATGACCGCCGACCTGACCGGACTGACGGACAAGACCGACTATTTCGTCCGAATCTACATCCGCAACGGGGAAGGACTCCATTACAGTCCTGTCACCAAGTTCCGGACCCGGCAGTACAACAAACCCGGCGTCTCCATCGTCGGTTTCGAACACCGGGGAGACAAGATTGCGGTTCGGGCGAAGACGACCGCGCAGGACCCTGCCGACGCAGAGTTGGCGGTCAACTGTGGTATTTGTGTCGGCGATACCGACAACTACGAGCAAGGAACGGAATATACTGCCTCGACGACAAGTATCGGCGAATACGAAATCGAGATTCCAGCAGACGGGAACATCGGCTATATCTGGGCATGGGCCAGCAACAAAGAGGGTAAGGAGATCAGCAATGTTGCCTCTTCGCGTGCCAGCGTCCGGCTGGAGGCCGACATGGATGTCCGCAGCCGCTGGATGGCCCCGGCGTTCACGATCGAGAACCTCGGGATTTTCGATGCCGAAATCATCGAGGCGGGCGTCTGCTGGAGCGAGACGAGTACGGACCCGACCATAGAGAACGACCATAAGGCCTATGCCGCCGAGGGGTCCCTCGTCTCCGCCACCTATGAAATGCCTCTGTTCTTCGGGCTGAAAACCGCCACTACCTACCGCGTCCGCGCCTACGTCACCAACCGGTACGGAACCTCGTACAGCAAGGCGGTGGAGATCACCACGCGCAAAGACCTCTACGACGAGCATATTCGTATCGGGACTCCAGGCAAATACCTGCCTTACATGAATGCATGGCAGATCATCTGCAACGACCATAATACAAGTAGCAACAATGTTCCCGTAGAGTGCTTGTCGCCGTTCTTCCGGGATGAAATATACGGAGGCTGGATCGAGGCCTTGGACGAAGGATTCGGCACCGTTATGAACGGTATCATCTACAAACTAACCGGCGAAACGGACGGACTTCTCAAGATTGATGTCCTGTTTTATTACCGGAAGACCGTTTCGTCGGGAGTGGTGCAGTTCACCAGCAAGATTACGTGTGCGCGCAATGCGGATGGCACCTTCCGTTTCCGGGACTTTACTCCGGCTGCGACTATCGACAAAGCCAAGACCGAAAAGAGCAAGGAACAGCTCCGCAGGATGTTTACCTACTTCAACGAACACGATTTCTATTTTGAATGGGGTGCTCGAGATTACGAGTTCGGCACTTCCGGACAGAAAGTCGACACCGAGAACGGACCATTGTGGTTAGTTCCTGTCGATGAGCCTCAAAACTATTGGACCTTCACCAACAAGCACTATTAGGCTTACGAAAAAACATTCCGGAACTAGAGAAATCGGAATTCCCCAAAGGAGATGACCGGTTTCATGCCATCACAATCGGCTACCTTGACAAAAATCCGAAATCAAGCCTTGTAATGTAAGCAAAGCACCGTTCATCGATTAATCCTGATCCGGATTTAGAATAATTAAGTAAGGCTCACTTCAAGTCCTGGTGAGCCTTACTTATTTACCGCATTGCAACCATGAAAATCCATGGGACATTGCAACCATGAAAATCCATGGGACATAGTCCAAAATATCGAACCCCCAAAATTCCGCGTGCACCGACTGCAAAGGCAGGGACATTCGAACCCTCACCTCCACAATAGTATGTGGCTCGGTTTATCTTCGGGACTTTACCTATGCCGCCAAATCCTGACGAACAAACTCTCCAAAATCGCGGGTCCCTCCGCAAGCATTTTGATGCGTTTAACAATTTACTCCCGGTTCGGAGCATTGAAAATTGAAATAAGGCCGGTTGTCCTGTATGCGAGAAGGCTTTTCTTCCGGACGCCACACACTCTGCGGATAAATTGTTTCGGCAGCAGGTCAGTTCTCTGCAACCACTTCTATCCCCTCTGTCGGATCTCGATTTCATAAGCAAAATTCATTCCGGCCGGCATTGGCGTCGATCACAACAAGCGAAGAAGTAACGCGCGCGGTGAAAAGTTATATGCCTGGAATACCGCATTGTTTGGTAATACGACGCAAGGAGCAATTGATACTGCTAAG
>ULQK01008570.1_pt1 | contig 16929 bp, 18 predicted proteins | sample 1954371 | NCBI WGS metagenome assembly ULQK01 (sample SAMEA4835652, study PRJEB28245) | human gut metagenome | biome: gut microbiome; material: fecal sample | place: Denmark | collected 2008 | reverse complement strand
CTCGCCATACTATACCGACGACTGGGTCTGGGACACCTACCGCGCCGCACATCCGCTGCGCGTGCTGCTCGAGGCCGAGAAGGAGCGCGACATAATCCGCTCGTTCGTCACCATGGCGCAGCAGACCGACAGCCTCTGGCTGCCCACCTTCCCCGAGAGCACGGGCGACTCGCGCCGCATGAACTCCAACCACACCGTGGCCGTGGTGGCCGACGCTCTGAGCAAGGGCATCACCGATTTCGATGTGAATACGGCATACTGCGCCGCCCGTAACGTAATATACAACAAGTCGCTCGCCCCGTGGTCGGCCAACACTCCCGCCGGATGGCTCAACGCATTCTACGTAAAGCACGGCTACATACCAGCCCTGCGCCACGGCGAGAAGGAGTATCTGCCCGAAGTCAATCCAAACGAGAAACGTCAGCCCATCGCCGTGACGCTCGGCACGTCATACGACGAGTGGTGCCTCTCGCGCATAGCGGCATATCTCGGCAAGACTTCTGACAGCAGGTATTATGAGAACCGTTCGCTAAACTACCGTAACGTTTTCAACCCCGAGACGCGTTTCTTCCACCCCAAGGACTCTGCGGGCGAGTTCATCAAGCCCTTCGACTATATCTTCGACGGCGGTATGGGCGCACGCGACTTCTACGGCGAGAACAACGGATGGGTTTACCGTTGGGATGTGCAGCACAGCATTGCTGACCTAATACGTCTGCACGGCGGCGCAGAGCAGTTCAACGCCGACCTCGACGAGATGTTCAACACGCCGCTGGGCCGCAGCAAGTTCGATTTCTACGCCAAGCTGCCCGATCACACCGGCAACGTGGGCCAGTTCTCAATGGCTAACGAGCCGTCGCTCCATATACCTTATTTATATAACTACTCCGGCCGGCCGTGGATGGCGCAGAAGCGCATCCGCACGCTGTTGAAAGAGTGGTTCCGCAACGACCTCATGGGCGTGCCGGGCGACGAGGACGGCGGCGGTATGTCGGCCTTCGTGGTGTTCTCAATGATGGGCATCTATCCCGTGACTCCCGGTCTGCCCGTATATAACATCGGCAGCCCGATGTTCCCCTCGGCAAAGATACACCTCAGCAACGGCAAGACGTTCGAGATAGAGGCGCAGGGCGCATCCGACGTGAACAAATACATACAGAGCGCGACGCTCAACGGCCGGCAGTGGAACAAGCCTTGGCTGACGCACGATGACCTGATGAAGGGCGGCAGGCTCGTGCTCGTCATGGGCGACAAGGCCAACCGCGAGTGGGGGGTGCGTCCCGAGGATGCGCCGCCGTCAGGGGTAAAGTGAGTTCTGGCTTGTATCTGCAATTTATAGAATAAACTTTTTTGCGAAGATTTTCTCTGAAAGAGGAGACCTCTTTCGGAATAATCTTCGCGATTTTTATGTGAATGTTGTCACTGTAATAAGATGGAATTGGTCAATAAAAGAGTTTTGCGGAAATATGCGCTGCTTCCGGCAAAACTATTTACGCAAAACAAATAACTGCTTTATAGACTGCTACTTCCTTTTGGCTCTATTCATCAAGAAGGTGCTGCTCGGAAAATGTACTGGCATAAGTTTCGTGGACAGCACTCCCCTTAGAGTATGCAGGAACCAGAGGATACATATCCACAAGGTATTCAAGGGCATTGCGCAAAGAGGCAAGTGCTCCATGGGATGGTTCTTTGGCTTTAAGCTGCATCTGATATGTAACGAGAGGGGTGAGTTGCTGAACTTTATGATAACCCCGGGAGATGTGGATGACAGGAAACCATTGGAATACAAAGCCTTCGTAGAATTCATATATGGCAAGCTGGTCGGAGATAAAGGGTATATCAGCAAGAACCTTTTCCAACGCCTGTTCGTGGATGGCATACAGCTTATCACCAAACTTAAAAACAACATGAAAGGTGCCTTGATGAGCGTGTCTGACAAGCTGCTGCTTAGGAAACGAGCAATAATAGAAACGGTAAATGACGAGTTGAAGAATATTGCACAAGTGGAACATTCAAGACACAGGTGCTTTGACAATTTCATCGTGAACCTGCTTGGAGCTATCGCTGCTTATTGTATGTTTCCCAAGAAGCCGTGTATCAATGTACAACGTACAGTTGATACACAGCTTTCATTGTTTTGAATTCATCGAACTCACGTTAAATAATCACATTTTCAAAGAACTCTTTGGCTGGCAGCTCAAAGCCGCTTAAGCCATATGTTGTATTTTTAACTAGGGTGTCCAGTTAACCGTTCCAGATGGAGAGGTCACAAGGGCTGGTACCTTTGGTTCGTGTTCGCCTTGAAAGGGCAAAAGCCCATAGCCCAGGGCAGAGCTCGCTGGGCTTTCAGCCCGTTATATTCAATTACCGCGGGTGCCTGATTTTGCACATCAAACTGGACACCCTAATTTTTAACGGACTATTGTGTAATAATAAACAAAATATTACAAAGTTTGGCAATTTTCTTTGCCATTTAGTTCAATTGAGACTAGAAATCACAAAATCGACACCAATATTTTTCGCTTGATAATTGAAATGTCGCTCAATTACTAATCATTTCGTGAAATTTCAAAAGGTCACGGAAGATGAGTTTTGTCTCGAAAAGGTCACCTCAAGGTCACCGATAAAAGAAAAAAGCACTTGTGAGAAACTCGCAAGTGCTTGATTTTCAGTGTGGACCAGCTAGGGCTTGAACCTAGGACCTCCAGATTATGAGTCTGTTAAAATAAATTTTTTTAGAGTTTTATAAAATTTTTCTTGGCTTTGTAAGTTGTTGTCTAACAATTATTTTGTAACTTTGCAGCGCAAAAGTGAAATTTTAATAAACCTCAATTAATGGGCGATTTTGTTCGCATTTTGTTCGCAAATTGTTCGCAAGATTCCCACGAGCGAAGCAACAGACCATAGTTATGAAGGCTGAAAAGACATCAATCAAGTGCGGAAAAGTGGACAACTGTTCACTTACTTTAGTTCTCGACAAACGTACCAATAAGAGTACGAATGTATATCCTTTGGCCATCTGTTTTCAGATAGCAGCTAAACGGTATTACTACAAGCTAAAGGATATGGACTATCAAAGCGAAAAGTACTTCAATGACGTATGTAGCGTGAAAGGAGCGAAAAGTTCGCTCATGCCTGTCCATGTCGAATGGCAAAAGATGCTAGAAAGCTACAGGGAAAAACTGGAGAAACTGAGCAAGAAGCAGACTTTAACACTCGACCTTATCCGTACTTATCTGACAGGTGCGGAAATCGAATATGATAAAGCCACATCTTTTGTAGGTGTTTGGGAGAGTATTATTGCCAGGATGAAAGCAGAAGACAGAGTGGGAACAGCAGAGAACTACCAGTGGGCACTCAACTCCTTCCTTAAATACGTTGGTGATGTGAAGGGCTTCATGGTCGGCAAAAACGTAATTGACAAGTGGAATGATGTAATGAAAAATGGTGTGGTCGAAAACGGCAAGGTCGTCGGAAAGATTGCTGATGCCACCCGTGGTATGTATCTTCGGACCTGCCGTGTTGTTTGGAATGAATGTATTCGCCAAGGTTTTTTGACCGAGGACAAATACCCCTTCTCCAACAAGGACAACACGCTCATCTCAATTCCACGAGGTAAACGTCGCCAACAATCATACCTTAGCGTTGATGAAATGACGGAACTATATAAAGTCTTCGTTGAGAAGCGCTATCCCGAAGGTTGGGATCCAGCTTATAAGAAACGTGCCCATGATTCTTTGGGCCTATTCCTGGCACAATATCTGTGCAATGGATTCAATCTTGCCGATGCAGGACGTTTGACCTACAACCGTACTTACTTTGCAGAAGGTGGTCGTGCTTTTGAGTTTATGCGAAAGAAAACATCGGCACGAAGCAACAGTATGTCGGTGGTTATCGTTCCTATCATAGAACCACTCAAAGTGATCCTTAATGAGATTGGAGCCAAGCCAGAGAAGGACGCATATGTTTTTCCACAAATCTTCAATGGAGCCACAGATGAGACCCTGCGTCGAAAGTTGACGGTACAGGAAAACTCCAACATCAAAGACCGCATGAACCGTATATGCAAAGAAGTACTTGGATGGGACAAGGTGGTGTCTGGAACATGGGCGCGTCATTCCTTTGCCACAAATCTGAAACTGGCTGGCGTAGAGGAGTTGTACATCTCTGAAAGTATGGGGCACTCGCAAGGTAACGATGTCACCAGCGGCTATCAGGACATGTATCCTCTTGAAATCCGATTCCGTAACAATAGTAAGTTGCTTAACATCAAAAAGGAAGAAGAACCTATCGACATTGATAGTCTTACTCCTGAACAGATGAAGGAAATGCTAAAGAAGATGATGGGACAACAATAAAAATCGCAATTCGTTGTGATTTTTACATGTTTTTATGGCAATTCATAGTAAATTATACCCAAAATCGCATTTTATTGAGAATTTGCGTCTTTGTTTGAAAAGAATTGCTTATCTTTGCACCGAAATCGCAATATATTGAGATTATGACACAGCAGGAAATAGGGAATGTCATCAAGGAAAGGCGGAAAAAATTGGGTATCAACCAACAAACATTGGCTGACCTGGCTAGTGTAGCTGTTAATACCGTTGTAGCGATTGAACGAGGCGAGGGTAATCCTCAGCTCGCCACCTTGCTCACAATACTCGATACTTTGGGTCTGCAAATAGACATTAACATCAAGCAACTTGACTATGAGACAGTGTAAGGTTTATGTTCATGACATGGAGGCTGGCATATTGCAAGAGACGGATGCCAGGGAATATGTGTTCACTTATGGTAAGGACTACCACGGCGAGCCAGTTTGCTTGGCAATGCCCGTAAGAAAAGAGCCTTACCGTTCCAACCATCTCTTTCCTTATTTTTATAACATGTTGTCTGAAGGCTCCAATCGCCAGGTGCAATCCATGTTGCATTATATCGATGAAAACGATGATTTTGGTATCATGCTTGCAACAGCAGGGCACGATACCATCGGAGCCGTAACCATTAAACCGATGTGAATATGATAGAGGTCAATGTTTGCCCTTCCACCTTGCAGGAAGACTTTACCACCTATTCTCCTGTAGCCCGAAAACTATTGTTTGACGGGAAGGAGGTTTTTCATGTGTTGGATTTTGACAGCCCCAACAATGACAGTGCCGACAATGAAGCCTATCTGAAGAACGTGGGGCGCATCTCGCTCTCTGGCGTTCAGCCCAAGGCGAGTTTGGTGCTGGATAGTGAGGGACATTTGGTAAAGCCAGTCGAAGGTGAACGTGGAACATACATCTTGAAACCGGCTCCTTCATCCTATGCTTTGCTTGACCGCAAGTATTGTCCAGCCAATGAACATCTGACGATGCAGTTGGCTTCTCAAGTCTATCACATTGAGACTGCCGCTAATGGCATTTGTTTTTTCCAAGATGGTGAAGCAGCCTATCTTTGCCGACGTTTCGATGTCGGACCAGATGGACAGAAGTACAGTCAGGAAGATTTCGCCTCGCTGGCAGGACTTACCAATGCCAATGGTGGCAGTGATTACAAATATAGTAATTTGAGCTACGAGGAGTGTGCCGACATCATCCGCAAATACGTCAAGGCTGCTCCCGTTGAAATCCTAAAGTTCTTCCGCATCGTTGTCTTCAACTATCTTACCCTCAACGATGACGCGCATCTGAAAAATTTCTCACTAATCAACCGAGGTGACGGAGAATACCACCTCACCCCTGCCTACGACCTCATCAATACCAGTCTACATTTGAGCATGCCACGCATCTTCGCCCTTGATAAAGGATTGTTCAAAGAAGGCATGCAACTATCCGATACAAGAAGTGTTGGCCGTAAGGACTTCGAGGAGTTTGGTCATCGCATTGGTATGACTGTAAGATTGGTGAAACGGGAATTGGATTTCTTTGCTAAGGAACATCCGTTGGCCAAAGAATTGATCAACCGTTCCTTCCTGTCAGACCCATTAAAACGCAGCTACTGGCTTTCGTACAACTATCGACGTGCAACGTTGGGATTTAAATGATGCGATTACACTTTTCCAAGGTGTTTTTGCCTCTTTTTATACATTTTTCCAAGATTTACATAAGAATGTCCGAATGACTACTTGTTATCAGTAATTCATTTGGGCATTTATGCTTTGTACTTATGGGAAAAGCTAATTTGTCAATAATCATTAGCGAAAAATAATCATTTTTTGTAACTTTTTCTTGTTACGCAGAAAGGGTGCAGAGTGGCATTGTACCTTTGCCCCCGAAATCCAATGGAAGTATGGGTGAGCGGTCGAAACCAGCACACTGCTAACGTGCCGAGCTGCAAGGCTCCGAAGGTTCGAATCCTTCTGCTTCCGCAAATTGGAGGTTTGGCAGAGTTGGTCTATTGCACTGGTCTTGAAAACCAGAGGGCGGTGAAACGCTCCAAGGGTTCGAATCCCTTAGCCTCCTCTGATGGAACTTTGGCAAACTTGGTGTATGCGCAGGACTGAAAATCCTGAGAACGTGGTTCGACTCCACGAGGTTCCACAAATATATTGAGGTGTTCTCCAGCGGCAACGAGAGCAGACTGTAAATCTGCCGCCATTCGGCTTCGTGGGTTCGAGTCCCTCCACCTCAACGATGGGAGCATAGTTCAGTTGGTAGAATGTCGGTCTCCAAAACCGAAGGTCGGAGGTTCGAACCCTTCTGCTTCTGCAAAATCGCGGGATAGAGTAGTGGCCCAACTCACCAGTCTCATAAGCTGGGCCGGCCAAAAACCGGACGCAGGTTCGAATCCTGCTCCCGCAACTACATGGAGTTTGTAACTCAGTAGGTAGAGCGCCAGGTTGTGGCTCTGGTGGTCGCAGGTTCGAAACCTGTCAAACTCCCTATTACGTGAGGATGCCCGAGCGGTTTAAGGGGACGGTCTGCAAAACCGTCATTCATCGGTTCGAATCCGATTCCTCACTCAACAAATAAAGACTCCAGTTGCCGATAAAAGGAACTGGAGTCTTTCCATTATCCATAGTTAAGAATTGCCGTCAGCCTTTTCTTAACCCGTGTGAGTATTCTACCCATTTGCTGAAACTCTGGTTTGTCCTCTGTCGTTTCCAACATTTTCACAGCTTTAGTAATAAGATTGAAGTCCTCAGCTGTCAGGGGCAACTCTGTAATAGAGTAGTTCGGATCAGCGTACTTGTAGTACTTCTGATCATATACCTCAATGGGCGCATTGTATCCGAGCTTGTCAGAACGCATAATCTGAATATCGTTCTGAACAGTTCTCAAAGAGATGCCTTTGCGGATACCCTCCATATCATACAGCGCTTCAGATATTTCATCAACCAGGTCCTCTATCGTCCATCTTCTGTATCTGTTTCGTAGGCATCTGTCTATTATCTTGTAACGCAATAATGCGTTTTTGTTTACTGGCATGAATGTATTTATAATTTAAAGAGTCCATAATTTGTTTATATTGCTATTAAATGGTTCATAATGAAAACTGTGCAGAAAACAATCTACATCTTTCTGCGTATACCAATACTTATCGCCTTCTCTTGAAAAACCAAGATATCCATTATCCCTTAGTTTTTTGAGATATTTATCCTTCACTCCCAGTAATTCCATAACCTCTTTGTTATTGTAAACCTTCATAGAGGGCTGGACAACTACAGGGGATGCTTTCATATTTTTTAGAATCATAAGTATTTCTTCTAAGATTTCTCTATCACTTTGTTTATTTTTCCTATTCATTTTTACCTGTTTTTATAATTCATTTACTCATCTGGAATTTCACGGAAGCATCCGTAGTCATCATCATACCGAACTCTTTTCTTCTTAAACGTGAACTTTCCGCTAGGATACTTCGTTTTAAGCTCATGCAGTTCTTTGTTTAAGCGTCTAACGAGATCATCTTCACCGTCATCACCTGACAACATCCAGTCTATTCGTTGAGCATATATGTATGCCATTCTAAGGATATAAACTGCCCGTTTCATGATATCCATTGTCTTCCGATTGTAGGAACTATAGTATTGTTCCTCTAATGGTATCTCCCGTGAGTAACGATGTTGCTGTTCTTCCAATAATACATCTGGAATCTTTCTCCCTGCTTCCAAGATGGTTTGTTCTATATCATCGGCTATAAGTTCTATAGTCCGTTGTGAATAATCAAAAGTGCCTCCACTCATAATTGTATACTTTTTCTTTGTATGTTTGTCATTCATTAAATCTCTATCATTTTGCCGAAGTCAAATCCGTTTGTCAGATACTCATTCGCAAACACATATCCCATCTGATTACACACAATTTTAGTATGTCCTATCGTTGTGTCGATGTTCGTGTGTGAATGACCGTAAATCCAGACATTGATCGGGCTGTCAACAATGAAGTTTCCAAGTTCCGTAGCAAATGCTGAATTTAGGTCTGAGCCAAGATGCTGCGGTGCCACCACCTGTTGCGTAGGCAGGTGGTGGGTCACTACAACAATCTTTTCTGCCGTGCTTTCGGCTACGCCCCGTTTGATAAAGTCAAGACAGAACTGATGCATCCGGTTGTAATCATCTACTGTTAGGCGATGGTCTTCATACAGCGTCTGGTAGAAATCATTCAATCCATGGGACACGATATATTCATCACCTGGCGGAATATGCGACCAAAGGGTGCTGAAGATGAAATCGACATTATCGATTCTGACTACCTGATTCTGGTAATAGCCGACATTCTCCTTAAACATCCATTCCCATTGCATACCACGAGTCATTATGTCATAATGACCATAATAGTCGTGGTTGCCTGGAACAATAAGTACCTGGCGATAGTTTGTCGATGCCCATTTCCAGAACTTGCCCAGTGGGGCCACATCGTTTCTCAGATAGAAGATGTCACCGGCCAGAACCAGCACATCAGCCGTAACAGGAAACTCATTATGTTTCAGATACCTGCTGTTCTCTGCGAACTCCATATGCAGGTCACTCATGTATTGTATCTTCATTGTTACTTTTCTTTACTTTGTTCAACTTGCTTGTCAATGATTCTCTTTACTTGCCCAAACGATACTGGGGTAAAGTTGTTATTGTCCACTCCTACGTCGTATTGTGTCGGATAGAGATACTGGAGTCTTCCGGCATCAATGCCTGAATTGCTCCTTCGGGTATGGACGTGTCCGAACAGCTGCCAAACATCATCCTTATAGCTGCCCTCAAAACAGAGAAAGGGATAGTGGCATAGGTAGATTCTCTTCTTCCCTATCTCGATTCGCATCTGCATGGCAACATGTTCAAAGCGGCTGATGAATCCTTGTCGAATATTCTTCAAATCGTGGTTACCCATGATTAGATAAATTTTGCCATTCAGACGGTCGAGTATCTTTGTCCATTCTGCCGCACTACCCAGACAGAAATCGCCCAAGTGGAAAACGGTGTCATCTTTACTTATCGCATTGTTCCAATTCGTTATCATCACCTCGTTCATCTGCTCTACGTCCTTGAAAGGGCGATTGCAAAAACGGATAATGTTCGCATGATTGAAGTGCGTATCAGATGTGAAGAACGTATGTTCTGCATTAAACTTGAAATTCATTTTCTTCTTTGTATTATTCTCTCCATGCCCCATCTGGAGCACGGAGAGAATCTGTTAATTAATCGAGTATGTAAGCCTGGCCCATATAGACCTTCTTCACCATCTCAGTGGAAAGTTTGTTCAGTTCCTTGTTGAGCAACTTCTGTTCGCTCTTTTCAAGGCAACCATACTCACCGCCATGTTCTTTCAGGAAATCCTCGAGTACATCCTTAGAGAACAGCCCCATAATCTTACCGAAGTCTTTAGGCACATGTACTTCACCGATGTGGCTCACCACATTTGCCAAACGCTGTTCGGTGACGTATGCCTCCACTTCTGGAATGAGTGCCTTCAAAGCCTCGCTGTAGGGAACAGGTTCAGCAAAGAGCTTGTTGCGCTTCTTCACACTCTTCTTTTCGGCAAAGCGTTTGTTCTTGCTCTTGATGAGCACCCTGCTTCCATTTCTCAGGTACATGGGAACAACAGGTCGTATCACGATACCCTCGCAGATATTGTCCTCGATGGCAGGGAAGCCAAGCCATTCGGCAATCTTGCTCTGGAAAGCATTAGGGTATTTGAGGCATTCGCCGAGAGTACCCTTGAACAGAGTCCTGGCATAAAAGAATTCGTGTTTAACGAAAAACTTGTTGACTTCATCTACTGGCAGATACCTACCGCCTTCCTCATTGATGACATAGATGTCAAAACCATAGAACTCATGTTCAGGAGTGTAGCATACACCCTTTTGGATGAGAGACAACTTGCGGTTGGGCTGAACATCCTTGTGAGGATAGGTTCCACCAAACATCTCACCGAAGACATTAACGCTCCTCACGTTTTTATATCTGCTGAAGACATCCTTGGTAAGGGCCATGACTTTATCCTTGTACCGCTCAAGCAGTTCGGGATAGTCATAGAACATCTCCTCAGTTTCCAGTATGGAGGTACGCTTTGCAAACTTTACGTTTTCTCCGTCGCAGAGGAAACTGGTGTTGGCACCATGTACCTTTTCCTGTACCACATATTCCAAATCGGTTGGCATCTCTGCCACGATGCGCTCCATGAACTCTCTGTTGAAGGAATTCTCGATGGAGCTGTACTTTTTGAATTCTAACATTTCTTTGTTCCTTCTTGTTTTTGCGCATCCCTGCGCGGTTAATAATTGATTGACTACATGTTGTGCCATAGGCCAGGCCGATGAGGAGAAGTCTTGTCGGTGGTAAGTCGACAGTGTTCATGGTTGTGATAGGCACAAACGAAAAATGGTTGGAAAGCATTGCTGACTTTCCAACCACTTCGTTAATCTCGTGTTTGCACGTACAATTATGTCAGGAGTAATCCAATCCCTCCTCGTGCAATATGGAAAGTCTTCCTATCTGAATAGCGTGGTGCAGCAATGCTTGACGTATGCATATAGAAATCGCATTCAAGGCACCATGTGCTCTGAATGTTCAATCCGCCTAATGTGTTAAATTTCTGTCTCTGCATTACTGCTATTTTTATGGATTTTCGTAAAATTGGCTGCAAAGGTACACTTTTTCGTATAACTGACCAAAATTTCAGGGAATTATTTTAAGAGGCATTATTGCTTATACACTTGTGTATAAAAAAGTTTGCGTGCCCGAATGATTCCCACAACAAGAGATTTATTCGGGCGTAACTTTTTATCTTCCTACTCCTGCAGACTGTTTTTTCCCTCTTGGCTTAACCATTGCGGCAGCCGTAGCGATACAACGCACCCACCATCGCTCATCATCCTCATCCTTCTTCTGTTCCCACCCAGACAAGTTAGACACACCACCGCCACCGCATGATTCTGCGTAATCCGTGGCTTGTTTGACATAGTTGATAGCCAGTAACATGGCACAGTTGGCTATATTTTGAACGTTTTCGGTAAGGTCATAATAACCCTTCTCTCGTAAGATGTCACGTTGCTTATCGTTTAGGGTTGGGATAATTTCCTGCATAGTCGTAGCCAACATCATATTGTAGGTACTGTTGATTCCCATACGGACGTGTGTCGCCTCCCTGTCAATATCATCTCCTTCTCTTTCCAAGGCTCTCTGGTGCTCTCGTTTCATGTCAAATAGTTCTTCTCGAATATTCTTAAGGCTGGCACTCGTGTCTTCTAGCATTTTGGAGCGCTCAGCAATTTTGCTGTCAATGTCTTCTATCTCTTGGCGAAGGCTCTTAATACGGGCTGTCAGAAGAATGTTGTCGGTACCTTCCTCACCTAAGCTACGGGCGATTTCGTCTATCTCTCGCTGGATAGACGCACGACGCTCCCGAAGATTGGCTATCATTGTTGTCAGACTTTTCAGTTTACGTTCCTCTTGTCTGATGTCGGCAGCCAAATCAATCTTCCGACTTTCAAGCTGGTTCACGTCATTCACAAGTTCTCGTTTGTATTCATAAGTGGATCGGTGACGGGCTCCAGTTTCTCTGATACTGTCGCCACGTTCCAGTCCCCACTTCATGCCGACCTCTTTTGAGAACTCGTCATGCAGTTGAGAGAATAGCTGCCCCATCTCATGCCTGTTTTGGCCAAATATAGAACGCCAAGAAATGCGGTTCTTCTCCTGGTCTAATGGAATAAGCGTACAATGTGCGTGAACATTGGTCTCGTCAAGATGGACGTAGAAGCTAACGATGTTATCCTCACCGAAGCGATGGGCAACAAAAGCATACACATCTTTTGCCCATTCCTCGATGTCATTGTTCCGTGTCAGGTGGGAGTTGTCTGCCCCTTTGTCAAGGTTCAATATCTGGTTGCCAAAGGCGAGTTCGTTCATACGTTCTCGGCTCCCGCCAAAGATAAATTGGGCCAGCGTGTTCTGCCGACGGCGGACATTCTCTCGGGCATTAGGGTCTTTTATTCCACGTGCTGCAAGATTGTCTGCCATCTTCTGCATGATGGACTTCGACTTGTCGATTGGTTGGACGATGCCACCACGAGCCACCTCAAAATTCAAGTGAGTTCGTGTCGGGTCATAGTTCGCCATCGGGTCGTTTGATTTCTTCCGGAGGAAGTCTTCACTCCAGTTTCGTTGCTGTTCGTTACTCTCTGCCTGGCTGATGCCATCAGAGTTTGGACGTATGTCCATTACCTGTTTTTTGTTCATAATGTTTTCCTTTAAATTGTTTGTTATTGGTATTATTATCTGAGCTTGCTCCCCGAATGGGATAACAATTATGTTCTCACCTACTCGCGTTAATGGAAGTTAACGCATATTAGGCTATGCGATTCGTAGAATCACTCTCTTCCCTCTATTCGATTTTGGCTCCTTTGATGAACAAGTTCATCTGCCACAATCGCCTTTACCATATTCGACATATTGATGGAGTTCATCACAATATGTCCCATTGATTCCCTCATGGGAACGAGAGCATTTGTGGCATTCTGGATTCCTGCCGTGCCATCGTTTTTCCTGTGCCATCAGGAATGATTTCATGGCTTCGTCATCCTCTATTTGTGGAGGTGGTTCTGATTTTACCTCAGATTTGGATATTGGTTTCATCGCATCTTCGTCAATGGAAGAAACACCTACCACCTCCAGATTAAGTACCTTGACGAGCAATGCGATGTTGGGATTGGCATCCTCCATTCTCATCAATGCTGCTTCCTCTTCGGTTGGGCGTAGGGGTTGCTGGCTGAGAACCATCTGGGCAATGGTGTGGCAATCGCCTTGTACATTCTCCATCACATCTGAGAGATAAAACTGGAGAAGGGGAACTGCTTGCAGCGTTTCTTGCCATTTGTTATACTCACCTTTGTTGGGGAATACTACCACAGTTTTTCCGACAAGAGGGAACAAATCGTTAGGAGTCGTTTGTTCTTTTCCAGTTGCAAGCCAAACGTATGGCGTTGGGAAACAACTCATAACGGCAGCAGTCAGTTCATCCGTCACCAGTGCAACCGTCTGGCTGGGGAATGCACCAAGTAAGTGCTCACCAAACATGCAAGTCGGTCGCCCATCTTGATAGTACCAACTGTCATCATAGACCTTGCCTGTTTCGCTATCCATTGTGATGATGTGACCATTAGTAATCTTGTTCTCTGCATTGATGTGCCAGAATATTGATTCGCCTTGCTCAGTAGCACCAATTGGATAGCGTTTCATCAGAGCCTCTAACTTATCTTGGTCAAACCAGATGAAACCACAAAGGTATTCAAAGAATGTGCTATTGAAACTTGTTATCTCCGTGTTCATAATCAGCCCTCCTTCCAGTTGATTCCATGCTGTGAACAGATATGGAAGAACGTACCGATCTTGATATTGCTGACATTGCGCAGAAGATTGTTGAACTTCTTGTCTGTCTCAGATGCTTTGTACTTCGCATTTTGTGAACTGACCATATGGAACAGACTACGTCCACATTCACCAAATGATGCCAAGGCTGCACCCACATGGAACCATTCATCGTAGGTGGCAGTAATGTCGATGCTACGGTCTTCAATTATATGGCAGCACTTCTCGACCTGTTCCATGTCGTCACCACTATATACACAGGAACTGTGGTATGCCGGTTTGAGTTCCACCCACACCTTAGTATATAATGTAGCATCCTCATTCACATACGGCTCTGGGTCGTAGGAGATGAAGCGCATCCTGTTCACGTTCTTGCATGCTTTGTCAATGATTAGTCCGCTGTTGGCGAAGTCATGTTTCAGGGCTTCGAACTGATCCTCGTGCTTATCAGGATAGGCAATGCGGAAGATGGCAAACCAACCTTTGCCACGGATGCTGCGACCCGCATAGAGTATTTGGGGGATGTTATGCCACTCATGCTTCAGGTCATCGAACCAGTCAACGTCTAGGTTGTCTTTCTTGTCGATGTCGATACAGAGTAGGGTCGAGTGGGCCACGAGGTTTTCCGCCTTACATGTAGGGGCAAATGTGCCTGAGATGGTTGCCAGGGGCAGTTGCAACTTCAGGCTCTTTTGCATATTTTCATCCAGTATGGAACGGATATACTCAATCTGTTCCTTGTACTGGTCACAGAAGAGGAAGTTGCACAGGGATATTTCCGTGCCGACATTGTCTCTTACGTTGCTGTAGTAGCTAATCTTTGTATCAAATAGGCTTTTCATTGTTACTCAAATTTTAAGTTTGTTGTTGTAGTTGTAATTGGACCGAAAGCCTTGTCCTATAAGGCTTCTGCATTACAACAAGGGTACAACCATATAGATGAGATTCCATGATGGAGATAAGAGCACCTTGGTTGTAGGATAGTTGTTGGCTTGCGCCCTTTACCCATAGGCTATTACTGACATCTACAACTACAACCATCATTGTTCCTTTAGCATTTTATTGACATACTGCTGTGACACACCGAGGACTTCGGCAAGAGCGTTCTGCGACTTGATTTTGAACTGCCGACAGACTGCCCGAAGCAGGTCGCCGTTGGTCATCGGACGCTGTGTGGCTGCCGAGCCTCGCAACAAAGGATAGATGCGTTCAACATGAATCTGGGTAAAGTAGTCGGCAATGCGAATGGCATATTCCATGCCCTCACCTGTGATAACAGGCTCGTTCCAATGCTCAGACAGCAGATGTGCCATGATAGCCTGCCGCAGCACATGGATGTTCATCTTCTGCCTCACACCACCGATGTAGTCATCCTCTTCCGCATCAGCCTTCATGTCGTTGGCATCGGCATAGTCAGCGTAAAGTCTTTCAGCCTCATGGGATAGTTGGAGCGTCAAAGGTTCCATGCCGAACAGTCTTCCTATGATGTCACTCCAGCTGTCGCGCATTTCCTGTGTCATCCGTCTGCGGTCCTGTCTCTTGATGAACTCTGCTTTGTCAGGATAGACGAAAAGAAAACGTTGGGTAAAGCCAGAATCCATCAAGGCATCGGTGCCAAAGGTCTTGCCGAGTGGCCCTGGTTGAATACCACCAATGATACTCATGGCAGGGTCATCGACAAGTCTGGTCTCTTCCGACTTTCGGTTGATTGTAAAACTGACATTCGACCACGTTGACAGCAGTTGAGACACTTCGGCTCCCGACCCATTACCACCTTTAGAGTAACGACCGAAAGAATCAATGAAAGATTTCAGCTCGTCAGCGACAATGATAAGCATATCACCTTGTGCCAACAATGCGTTACGTGACTCTGGTGAACTGTCCCCAGCCACTCGTTGGTGAAATATCGGTTGTTCACCGCTATAGTTTCTGTCCTCCCGTTTGCTTTGGTCATAGACCGCTTTTGCTTTTGAATACTTGGCAAAGTTTGCTTTGTCGTGTTCCCGAAGAGGATTGGTGACTTCCTTCAATGGTCCTGTTTTGTTACGACTCGGCTTACCAACCATACAGATGAAGTCACAAGGATAATTGGTATATGGGTTGGTGACGAGCTGCACTTTCTTCCCTGCAGCGATGCCAGCCATTGTCAAACAGATGGCAACGACAAAGTCCTGTGGGCATCCGTACGATTCTGCAACAGTTCGGATATAGTCTTGCACAGATTGCGATAGCCAATCAACAGGAAGAATCGGCTCGGTGAAATTCGAGGCTTTCAAGTGCTGCTCCCCTTTCGGTTTGCCAGAAGGAATAGGCAATGACTCTGGAAGCACAAGAGATGGCGGTTGTTCTTCCGGAGAAGTAATCGAAGCCTTGATAACAGGCTCCACTTTCTCCACCTCGGCATTAACCAAAGAAAGGAAGTCGGACTGCCCTCCCACAAATGGCATTACTTGCTCACTCATCTTTGGACACATCTTTTGTTTCACCGTTAAGTAATGCCAGGACATCACTATATTTGTACATCACCCGACGGCCTCCAATCTTTCTGGAATGGAGGTGGCCCTGCTTGTCCCATCGCCAAAGGGTGGTGAAGTTCACATGCAGTATTCGAGCGGCTTCTTCACGAGTGATGAAACGTTCTCCTTCAGGAACATTCATCCATGTTTCATAATCATTCTGTGCGTTCTTGGTTTGAGCAGCCACAATGTTTTGGGCCATTTCGTTTACCAATGCATCAAGGTCTTCCCTCAACATTACAACCAGTTGGTTGCCTAAGATCCTATTTTCAGATTGCATAATCACGTTTTTTGAAGTGACAGTTTTGTTTGTTATCTCTCATTCGCGAAGTACCTTATGCACGGATCCTTTTGCATTTCAGATTTAATGAAGTGTCGCGTCCGACAATCCTGTAATCTGAGGCACCGCCACGAAATCGAATGTAAAATTAGAGTGCTAACAGCTCCAAGAAGAAAATTACATCAAAAACCAGCCATTTTTGCCATCATATTTCAAAATTGGTTCTAATGAGGAGGGTAATTAGAACTAACAGAGCGACGAGAGCCATCCAAACTTGCTTGGGAATGATCGAGTCGTAAAGTTGGAAGGCATAGCCGACCAATAATTGTTTCTTGGCAGCTTGCCCC
>ULQK01053216.1_pt1 | contig 17090 bp, 8 predicted proteins | sample 1954371 | NCBI WGS metagenome assembly ULQK01 (sample SAMEA4835652, study PRJEB28245) | human gut metagenome | biome: gut microbiome; material: fecal sample | place: Denmark | collected 2008 | reverse complement strand
TTATATAATAATATAGTAAAGAAAAAAGAACAAAAAAGGAAGTTGGAACCCCTCTTAAAAATAACTGAGACAACTGAAACTGAGACGCTTTTCAGCCCACAGTCAGCTTTCCTCTCCCAGGCTGTTGGTCTCTTTTCAGCTACCATTCCACGAGCGCTTGTCGGGCGAGGATGGCTTCTAAATTCCTTACGTCGATAACAGGAATCTTGATACTGCGTTTAGTCCTGGATAACTACCCTTCCCTTTGCCAACGAAAGAAGATCGGGAATGTCGTAACAGCACAAGACACCAGGAATGACGTTCGACATCATGTCGTGCTGCACGGGGTGCTGAATGTAATTGCGCCAGGTCTTCAATGTGCGGGTGAGTGTGGCACCAGCCAATCGCTCGTCGAGCACAGCAGCGTGCATCACTACGACTGCGTTCATTCCGTCAGCCTTGACTGTAATCTGGCGGCCCTTCAACTTTTTGTCAGCCGAACAGAAATTGAGAATGGTGCGCAAATCCTGCACACGCTGACCTATGAGCGGTTTGCCTGCATGCAGGGATGTTACTGCAGAACGATACTGAGTATTCCAATACTTGGAAAGGTTGTACTCGAAAATGTCGCTCGTCTCACCAAAACCTCGCAGGTCGGCATAGACATGAATCGTGCCGTCGGAGAATGCATCACGACGATCGGTCTCTATCAGCAGACTTGCCTTTCCTGCATCAGCAAGATGGATGCAAACCTTCGACTGCTGATTGGCAACCGACGGAATCCTGACGATGACAGGAACAGGATACTGACCTTCGCAATCGAGCTGATAACGATATTCCTCCACGTCGCGCTGCGATTCGTGGCGAGTCTCAATAGCATTCCAATGATCGTTCAGTCCAGAAAGTCCCAACAGCTTCAGAATGTCAGCCTTCACCTTGTCGGCCGACTGCGAACAGAAAGCCTGGCGCTGGGCTGACAGCCTGTCCATCTGTGCCTCACACTCCTGCATGGAGCTGAGCGCATCCTTGTATTCCAAGTTTACCTGTCCTGTCTTGGTGCAACGCATGTCGTCACTACGCCAGTAAGTATAAGGCTTCACCTCGCCCTGTGCATCGCCCAAGAGAGCCTTGCGGAAGAAGCTTACCATCTTGTCCTGGCTGGGCTTGGGAATGGCGTGTCCGTCGTCGTAATAAAACTGTTCGGCAGCATCGGGCGCTCCCAGCAGACTGTAGCAACGATTCACCTCTTCATAGCCACGCAAGGCTCCCCAATGGTCAACGAAGTCGAAACGTCCGTCAAGAATCAGGAAAGGCTTTGGCGCATTCATCATCGCCATGTCGGCTATCTCGATGTGCTCGCGTCCTTCGCCTGGAATCCACTGACATCCGTCGCTTGGGCCTTGAGTCTCCAGGGTTCTTTCGCGCGACGAGAAGAACAATCCCACACAACTTGCCTTCACCCTGTCGTCGAGAGCAGCCAGATAAGATGACTGCGTGCCGCCTCCCGAGAAGCCATAACAACCAATCTTGTCGCCATCAATGTCCTTACGACTGAGCAGATAGTCGATGGCGCGGCTGTTATCGAAAAACTCCTGTGCGGCAAGGCTGCTGCCAAGGAGGATGAAGCCCGGAGCAATGAGTGTATGCTCGGTAGTTACGCCACGGGTAAGATTCTTGCCCTGTGCATCGATGGTTTGCTGGCGCTCACCCTGTGAGAAGGGGTCGACCACCATGGAAGCAATACCATTGACAGCCAACTGCTCAGCACTTCCCGAACCCGTGCCCTTTCCGTCGAGTCCATGTCCGCACATCTCGATACAGGCAGGAATCTTGCCCAGCACCTTCTCGGGCAGATAAAGATGGGCTGTGACGTAACGGCCTGGCGTACTCTGAAAGACAATCTTCTCGACTATAAAGCCGTTGCCCTTCAACGAGCCCACTACCCTGGCATTGAGTTTGCCACGCTGTGGCATTTCGCCAGCCAACTGACCAAAACGACTGCGCAACTGGCTCACGTATTGCTGCATGGCTTCCTTCGACTGGCAAGCCTTTTCGAAAGCCTGCTGGCGCTCATAGTTCTGAGCGTGTACTGGCAGCATCTCGTAGTTGTAGAGCGAGGTGGCAGTCTTGAACTTCAGAGCCTTGTAAGAGCCCTGAGCCATTGCCACCGTACCTGCAAGCACGGCGGCAACCGATAAGAAGAATCTGTTTCTATACATAGTAATATCTTTATAAATGCAAATGAAGAAGTTTGAGTAGTTGGAGAAGTTAAAGCCATATGCTTCATGGCAAAGTATTCAACCCCCAAAGTCTTGATTTTACATCTTGACAACCACTTCCATATCGCCCTCGCCTGCATCGAAGGTAAGTAAGCGCAACTTCTCGTCGTACTTCCATCCATCGACAAACTTGCCGGCTACAGTAACGAGTTTAGGCTTCTTGTCAAGGTAAACACTTACGCTGTAGTAGTGCGAAACAGGCTTGTAGTCGCCCTTAGGAGTCGTGATGTTGAGTATCCACTCGTTCTGTGCCAGTCGGCTCTCCATCTTGGTGACGGCATAAACTCCCTTCTGATAATCGAGCGATTTGCCGTCGTCCTCATACATTTCGTACACCGAATGCTCGGAAGGATAGATGAGCAGCGAGATGTTGGTGTTGGGGCGCTCGTCCACGTACTGCATGGCTTCCTGACGGGGAATGATGGCTCCACGGCGCAGGAAGATAGGCATGATCTCGATAGGTGTGAGGAACGACTTGTACTGGCGTCCGCTGATGCGCTCACCTGTCCAGAAGTCGAGCCAGTCACCACCGGGGAAGTAAACAGGACGCGAGAGTGCATTCTTCACCGTTACAGGACACACCATCATGTCGCGGCCAAACATATACTGGTCTGAAATCTGATAGGTATTGACATCCTGCAGATGATCGTAGAACAAAGGTGTCATCAGCGGACGGCTGGTCTTGTACATATCCCAGGCGCTGGTGTAGATGTAAGGCAGGAGCGCATAACGCAGCGAGTCGTACTGGATGAATATTTTCTGTGCTTCCTCGCCATAAGTCCATGGCGCATGATAACGAGGATGATCCATACCGAAGAGGATGGACACAGGCGAGAACATTCCCATCTGCACCCAGCGCAGATAGAGGTCGGTGTCGTAGGCAGAATACTGCTCGAATCCACCCATACAGTGGCTCCAATAGCCGACACCAGAGAGTCCTATATTAATACCGCCGCGGATGATAGGTTCAAACCACTGCCACTCCGAGCCCCAGTCACCAGCCCAGATGAAAGGATAGCGCTGAATACCTGCATAGCCCTCGCGTGTGTGGTCGAAGCCACGCTGTCCGTTGAGCTTGGCAAAGTTCTCATAAGGTGCCTTGGCATAGGCTATAGGGAAGAGGTTGTGGGCAGCCTTCTGCTCGATGTTTGGATTGTTGTAGTTCAGAGCGCTTCCCACATCAGTCTTGAAGAACTTGGCTCCCAGGTCGGTCACTTTCTTGGCTGCATTCTTCCACCACCAGTCCACAGCCTTGTCGTCGAAGAAGTTGATGATGGCGTTGGTTCCACCGTCCTGAATGGTGAGTCCCTTCTTCTGTGCTGTGGTGAGCAGATTGTTGCGCTTGCCGTTGTCGATCAGCGAACGAATGTGCAGACCAAACATTGCCACATGATTCTTATAGGCATGGTCGATCATGCCCTTTGGGTCTTTAAACTGATCCTGGAACTCGAAGGTACAGCCTCCGTTGCCTAACTTGGCAAAGAGGCGCCAGGTAGAGTCGAGCCACATCATGTCGAACGGAATCTTTTCCTGACGCAGGCGGTCGATGAGATTGACCACATACGTATCGTTGGCCTTGCTCTCATGATGCCATGTTCCACCGCTGTACGAGCCGATGTGCAGACCATAGGCAGCACGTGGCATAAGAGGCGCCACGCCCGTGAGCTGCTGATAGCTGTGAATCAGAGTTTCCAACTGTTCGCCATAGATGAAATAATAGTCGTTGTCGCCACCAGGTGCCGAGAAACTGTACTTGTCGTTGTTGGTCCATCCCATGTCCCAGTCGTTGGGCACAGCAGTATGGAAGAACACGGCGTACCCCTTGTTGCTGAGCATCAAAGGCACAGGACAGTAGTTGGCTCTCAGAATATCCTTGCCGCCTACCGCAGGCTTTGAGCCCCGTCCCAGTTCCACATTGAGGTGAACACGCTGTCCACGCTGGTCGATGCGGTCCATGCGCTCACCGAAGCCGAAGAAGTGCTCGTCGGGATTCATCTTCACCTCATTATATATGCTGTCCTTGCAGCCCGATGTCAACTCCTCGTAGAGCACCTTACCCGAAGCATCAGCCACCTGTATGCGCCAGGGAGCTTCCTGAATGCTTACCTGCAGCTTACTGGTCTTTATCTGTTTGCCGTCCACGCTGAAATTCACCAGTGGGAAGTTGTAGTTGACCACCATCCACTTCTCATTATCAGGCATCTGCTGTGCAGGCACCTTGGTTACACGGAACATGCTTTCCGAACACATCTCGATGCGCATGTTGCCTTGAGACGATGTGTAGAGTACGCTGTTTCCTTTCACTTGCTGTGCATGAGCCGCTGTAGCAAAGGCGCACAGCGACAGGAATGTGAGTTTTAGCTTTAAGTTTTTCATATCTATTCTGTTGTTTTTGTTGTTACGTTATTGATTTCTATTCCAGCCTGCACCACGGCTCCCAGTCCGTGGGCATCGTTGAGCGGAGCCGGTCGGTTGTAATAGAAAGGCAAGTCGCGGCTGATGCCTGTTCCCATGCACACGCCCTTCACCTGTCCTTCAGGGGTTATCTGACTGCAGACAGCCTTCCATCCCTGCAGCGCCACAGAGGCGAACGAGCTGTCGAGCCAGCCCTTGTTCACACCATGCGCAATGGCTGCGACAAACATGGCTGTGCAGGAAGTTTCGGGATAAGAGTCAGGCTTGTCGAGCAACTGGTGCCACATGCCCTGTGCGTCCTGATAGGCGATGATGTTTTCCACTCTTTTTCGGAACAGCTGCAGCAATCTGTCTCGCAGAGGATGCTCTTCGGGCAATCTGTCGAGCACGAGAGCCTGTGCCAGAAACGCCCATCCGTTGGCTCTTCCCCAGTGGGCGGTGCCGTGGGAATGGGTCGTGTCATAATAGAAACAATGCCAATAGAGGTGCTTGTCGTTGTCGAAGAGCAGACTGTCGAAGAGCAAAACCTGTTCTGCCGCTCTCTGCAACAAGTCGGACGATGCGCCCTTGCGACTTCCCTGATGAGCCAGGAAAGAAGTACACATATACAGGTCATCGAGCCAGAGAGTTCGCTCTCCCACTCTTCCCCGGCAGAAAATGCCTGTTTCGGGAATACGCTCCTGCTGAGTAAGAATGTAATGGCTTATCTTGTCGAGATAATTCTCGTAACGTTGGTCTTTGTATCGTCGTGCCAGTTCGGAGAGGGCAGCGCCCATAGCTCCGCAGTCGTCAAGGCTCGACATGGAGAAGAATCTGCGCCACGCATTGTCGCGCACGCCCGATCCGTATTCTTTCCTGAGTTGTCGCTGTATTTTTGGTTCGAAATAAAAGTCAAAGTTCTCTTTGACAAACTGCTCATACTTCTTTTCACCTGCCGCATCGGCAAGATTGAGCATTGCCACTCCGAGCACACCATTCACGTATCTCCATTCTTGATAATAGCTGTCGATGTGAGTGTGTCCGTCCTGTGCCTTTGACACGTTGTGGTTGTGATGGCTCAGCAGATAATCAGCCACCCGCTTCGAGACATCGAGCGGAGCATCCTGCGCCATAACTCCTGCTGCAAAGGCAAGACTGCAAATAAGAGTAAAGACTGCTTTCTTCATGAGGTTTCCCGGTTTTTAAGTGGTTTGAAAAATATTGAGAATATTGTTGCTGGAACAATTATTGATGTGGGAAATATTGCTGTTGGAACAAAATTGTTGTCCCTGGAACAATTCCTGCGAAAGTAGATTTTAAGAAAAAAGCCTCTCCACTTCTCACGAGGCAGAGAGGCCTGCGTTTTGTTTTAATATATAACTAAAAACCTACCGTTAATTCATTATTTGAATTCAAGTTTCGCAAGCGAGGAAATTGATAGAAGCTAAAGCTGTTATCACTCCCGTCGGTCGTTCGGAAAGTTAAGAAATAATAGTCTTATAGTTTACACTTAGGACATTTGTCCCTTAACTTCCCTCTAACGTCACTAACTTCCCTTAACTTCCCCACATGCAAAAGTTCAGTTATTTTAATATCCGTAGTTGTTGATCAATGCGTTGTTCGACGCGTTGATGTCTGAGTCGAATATAGGCCAGTACTGACGGGAGTCTGGATCGTTGGCAAAATAGTTGGCCAGCATGTTGTCCTTCACTGTGGCAGACACGAAGTCGTAGTCGAGTTGTGTCCAGCCTTCGCCAGCAGGAGCTGCTGTCTCACCCTTAGCCAAGCCATAGTACTCCAACTTGCCAGCAGCATTGGTGCGTGTGTAAACCACTGTAGGCACGTCAGCATACTTGCCTGTGCGGTCGCGCAGCGCTCTCATGTCGGTCACGGTCTGTCTTACGGCTGTTCCGAGCAAGTTCCAGCGAATGAGGTCCTGCTTACGCAGCATCTCGCCAGGGAATTCGAGAAGGCGCTCCTTCTGGATGGCCTTCAGCATGTCGGCCTTCGAGCTGATGGCGTTGACATAAGCCTCTACGTTTGCTGGGCGGTCGGCTACGGCAAAGGCGCGGTTACGAACCTCCTTGAGGTAAGGCTTGGCTGCATCAGGACCTTCCAGCTCGTTGGCAATCTCTGCTGCCATCAACAGGATGTCGGCGTAGCGGAGCACGGGCAGGTTCACACCATCGTCGTTGGAAGTCACCTGGCGTGTCATGCGCTCATAGTCGTACTTGCCGAAGTTGAAGCTTGGTGCAGAGGCATCGTTGTCACCCAACTTGGCCATTGTGTAGCCGTTGTCGTACTTGTAAGGCACGCAGTTCACGTCGCGGCGCTGGTCAGCATTGTCGTACTCATAGTAGAGTGTAGGAGCAGGAATGTTCTGTCCGCCATAGTTGGTCTTGGTCAAGTGTGGGCTCTTCGACTTGTGGTAAACACCAAAGTGATAGAAGAATCGTCCACGTCCGTCGTTGAATGGAATCTCGAAGATAGACTCTTTGTGTGAGCCTTCGATGGTGATGACGTCAGTAGCGAGGTCGTTCCAGAACTGCTCGTAAGTGGCGTCGAGTGCGAGTCCACTCTCTCTGATGACGAGTTTCAGGTCGTCGTAAGCCTCCTGCAGCAGGGCTGTGCCGGTAAGCTCAGGATCGTTGCTGCGGCGCACCTCATAAGTAGTAGGATTGTCGAGCGATGTAGGACGCTGGCTGTAACCCTCGGCCATGAGGATGAGACGTGCACGCAGACCCAAGGCAAAAGCCTTGTTCACTCGCTCTGTCGTCTTGGTGCGCTCAGCCTTTCCTGGCCATGGCAGATAGCCTGCAGCCTCTTTCAGGTCGGCAATAATCTGCTTGTAGATGACGTCGCGGTCTGACTTGGGAAGGTAGATGGTGCTCTGTTTCACCGATGTGAATCGGGCAGGCACGTCGCCCCAGGCACGAATGAGGTCATAGTAGTACTGCGCACGCAGGGTGAGCGACTCGCCTAAGAGATAAGCCATGTCGGCATTGCTCTCAGGATTGCCATAGGCACGTATTCCCTCGATGCAGCAGTTGGCAGCCTCAATGCCGTTGAAGAAGCCTGTGAAGGCGTTAGGGTCTTTTCCAGAAGCCATCCAGTTGTTGGCAGAGAAGGCGCTGTAAGTGCAGAGCGAGGTCTTGTTGTCCGACGAAGGCTGCGCCATGTCGAAGTAGCACTCGGCATCGGTATTCATACCATAGTAAGGCATGTAGCGCGCACGGTGAGAATTGGTGGCGGCAAACCAGCTGTAGATGCTGATGACCGTATTCTCGGCAAGCGGGGTGTTAGAGAACACCACCTTGTCGTTGTATTGTGACTCGCTTTCTACGTCTAAATAGTCGTTGCACGACATGAGTGTAGCGCCAGCCAACAGGGCTGTAAATACATATTTTATTTTCATAACGATGTTTCCTTTAAGTGTTTTTTTAGAATGTAAGATTAAGACCGAAGATGAACTGGCGGCTTCTTGGATAAGCCGAGTAGTCTACGCCTGGACAAACCAGCACGTTGCGGCAGCAGTCCACCTCTGGATCCATACCACTGTAACCGGTGATACAGAAAAGATTTGAAGCGGTAAAGTATAGACGCAGGTTCTGAACATAGATTTTCTGCATCCATGTCTTAGGCAGTGTGTAGCCCAAGGTAAGTGTAGAGAGGCGGAGGAATGATCCGTCCTCGATAGCCCAGTCGGTGAGCACAGCCTTTGTTGTGTAAGGCGACCACATAGTGGTGTTCTTGTTCATCTCGGCGAGCTTGGCTGCATCGTTGATGAAGTTGCCGTTCTCGTCTACGTTGGTCCAGCGCTTGCCGCTTGCCATCGTGGTGTTGAGGTTGCGCCAGATACCGCCACGTGTAGAGGTCTGGTCTATCTTGTCAGCATTGTAAACATCGTTGCCGATGCTGTAAGAGAAGTCGGCGTTGAAGTCGAATCCGTAGGCACGTGCACCGATAGAGAATCCACCTATAGCCCATGCGTTGGCGTCGCCGATCTCGAACTTGTCGTCATCGTTGATGGTTCCTGAACCGTCCTTGTCGAGGAGTTTCATGGTACCAGGGCGTACTGTGCCCACAATACCGCTGGCATCAGCCACACCTTCCTTCAACTTCCACTGTCCTGCGGCAGCATCGTAGCCCTCGAAGTCGTCCACCTCGTAGCGTCCTGTTCCTGCCAGCTTGTAACCGACGATGGTTCCTACAGGCTTTCCTGGCTTCACTAAGTAGTCGGAGCCAATTTCTGTACTTGCCCAGTAAGAAGGCTTAGAGTATGAGTCCATGCTACCGAGGCTCACTACCTCATTGGTGTTATGACCGAGTGTGAACGAGAAGTTCAGACCGTAGTTCTTGGTGTTGATGGCATCGTAGTTCAATGTCAACTCGAAACCAGAGTTCTTGGTCTCGCCCACGTTCTGGTACTGTGTGTTGTAGCCGCTACCTGTGATCTGCATCTCCATGAGCAGGTCTTTCACGTTGTTCTTGTACACCTCGAACGAACCGTTGAGCTTGTTGTTGAAGAAACCGAAGTCAATACCCAGGTTGAGCGAGTGTGTTGTTTCCCACTTCAGGTCGGGGTTGCTCATTGCGTTGCCCGTAGTGAGCCATGAGTTCTGCAGGTGCAGCCAAGAGCTCTCCTTGATAGAATAGGTACGGCTGGTCTGTCCAGAAGGAATGTTGTTGTTACCCGACACACCGTAGCTCAAGCGCAACTTCAGGTTGCTCAGCCAGTCTTGTGTCGACTTCATCCAAGGCTCCTCGATAATGCGCCATCCGGCTGCCACTGATGGGAAGTAGCCCCAGCGGTTGTCCTTAGAGAACTTGCTTGAACCATCGGCACGCAGAGTGGCGGTAAGCAGATAGCGGTCCAAGAAACTGTAGTTGGCACGTCCGAAGAACGACACCATCTTGTCGTCGGGATAGTAGAACTCGTTGGCACGTGTAGGAGTGCCCTGTGCAGAGAGGTGGAAAGCCATGTCGGCATCGTAGAATGAAGGGAATCCCTCTATGCGTGTCGTTGCCAGTGTCTCACGGCTTACGATGCTCTCCTGTCCCACCATGAGGTTCAGGCTGTGAGCCTTGGGCAGAATCTTAGAGAAGTCGTACTGCAGAGTGTTGGAGTTGCGCACGGTGCGGCGGTTCACCTGGGTACGTGTAGTAAGCGGCATGTTCTTGTATTCTGCCAGGGTGTTGTTCTGCGACTCATAGGTAGTAGAGCCGGAGAAGTAACGGAAGTCGTTGTTGTAGATGTCGAGACCTACGTCTGTGCGGAAAGTAAGCTCGGGCAATATCTTCCATGTGAAAGCTCCGTTCATGTTGAAGTTCTCACGAACACGTTTCTTGTAGTTGTCGTTGAGGGCTGTGATTGGGTCTTCCAGTCCGTCGTCAATGTTGCTCTCATCGAAGAGAAGGCTTCCTGAGCCCGTCAGAGGCGACTGCACCACAGCATGTCGGATACGGCCGAAAGAGCCTGAAGGCACAGAGTTCTGGTCGCCGGTAGCGTCGCTCTGTCCGTCGCCATTCACCTTGGTGCGTGAGTAACGGGTAGAGAACTCGAGTTTGGTCTTCTTGTTGGGCTCATAGTTGAGTTTGAAGTTCAGGTTGCTGCGATAGAAGTCAGAGGTGAGCAGGATGGCTTTCTCCTTCATGTAGTTGTACCCTGCTGTGAAGCGCAACTTCTCCGAACCTCCCGAGATGTTGACATTATGGCTGAACACGTTGCCGGTGCGTCCGTACACCTCGTCCTGCCAGTCGGTAGTCTTCATCGAGTTCATAATGTTGGGTATGTTGTCCCATCCGCCGAGTACCTGCTGGTACTTACCGGCATTGGCACCAGTAGAGAGACTCGACAATTCGTACTGCCACTTCAGATAGTCTTCCACTCCCAGCACGTCTACCTTGTCCTCAGCCTTCTTGAAGCCCACATAGGCATTGTAGTTCACAGTCACCTTACCAGCCTTACCACTCTTGGTGGTTACAAGCACGATACCGTTGGAACCACGGCTACCATAGATGGCAGTAGAGGAAGCATCCTTCAGCACGTCGATGCTCTCGATGTCGCTGGTAGGAATATCGGAGATGCTGCTGACGGGGAAACCGTCTACTATATAAAGAGGTGTGTTGTCGCGGGTGATAGAACCACCACCACGCACGCGGATGATGACCTCGGCGTCGGGGTTGCCCTCAGGCATGGTGACGCGCACACCAGCCAGCTTACCCTGCATGGCCTCAACAGGCGAAGCCACAGGCACCGACACGAGTTCTGTGTTGCCTACCGAAGAAACCGAACCCGTCACGTCCTTGCGCTTTACGGTTCCGTATCCGATAGCCACCACTTCGTTAAGCATGTTGGAATCTTCCTTCAACTGGACAGTCATCTTGCCTTCCTTGGCAATGATCACTTCCTTCTTGTAACCCACATAAGTGATTTCGAGTTGTTTTCCTTTCGGAACAGAGATAGAGTAATTACCGTCCATATCGGTCACTACTCCCACCGAAGTGCCGGGAATCCTTACGCTTGCGCCAATAATTGGTTCACCAGCCTCGTCAGTTACTTGTCCGCTAACGGTGACGCTTTGCGCCAGCACTCCTAACGGGAAAAGAAGCATCAGCAATAGTACCGAACACTTCTTCATAAAAATAATCGCTACTTTTCTCATAGGTTTTTACTATTAGTTTTTAAATATTTGAAGTAGAATGTCGGGGGCAAAAGTAGCCAAATTCCCCCGACATGAGTGGTAAAAACGTCCCAAAAGTTCGGTAAAAACGTTTCAAAGCCCGTTTTTCTGCCTATATTCAGACGGACTTACGCCCATAGCAGCCTTGAAACATTTGCCAAAGTAGTTTTGATCGCAGAAACCGCAGCGATAGGCGATTTCCTTCACAGGAAGGTCGCTGTGATGCAACAGCGCCACGGCACGGTTCATGCGTGCCTTGTTGATAAACTCCTTGGGCGCCACACCCAACAGGCTCTTCAGTTTGCGGTTCAGTCCCGACTTGCTGACGTTCAGCTTGGCTGCCAGCTCGGTCACACTGAGGTCGGAATTGTCGATGTGCTGTTCCACGAACTCCACCACGCATTGCATGAAGCGCTGGTCTTCCTCGTTCAGGCTCTCCTCGCCTACGCTGCGGCTGTCGGCTTGCAAGGGCTGTTGGTCGTCGGCAACAACCGTTTCCTCAGCAGCCTTGTCTACCACCTCAACAGCAGTTTTGTCTGCCCCAGCATCCTTGACAGCCACGACGAGGTGTTTCTCCTTGTCGTATTTCTCCATCAGGTCGAGATACTGCCCCAAGAGTTCCCTCTGCTTGCGGTGGGAGGCGCGAATAGTCCTCGTCACGTACACCACAGTATAGATAAACAACAGCGCCAGCAGCGCATACAGCACCTTGGCGGTAGTAGTCTGCCAGATGGTTGGTTTCACGAAGATTGTCACCACTTTCACGTTGCCCGCCCATTGTCCTGTGGGCAGTTTCGACTCCACCCGCAACGTGTGCGTACCGGGCGAAAGGTTGAGCAGCGTCACCGTGTGGCTGTTCTCTAACGTGTTCCATACACCGCCGTCCAACTGGAATCTATAGCTTATCGACTGGGTGTTGGCATAGTCGATGGCAGCAAACTCAATCTTCACATTGCGCTCTGTCTCATCGAGGCAGATCGTGTCGTGGGCGCTCACCGCCTCCATCATCTCGCCTTCTTCCACCGACACCCTTGTCAGTACGATGCGCGGCGCCTTGGTGCGCTTCGTCAGCCGGTCCATATCCATCAGCACCAGACCGTCCATCAGTCCCATGAGCCATTTGCCTCCTTTCCATCTCAGGGGCTGCGCATCCGAGAAAATCAGCTCATCGGTCCATGTGCGGTGGTTGAAATAGAGCGATAGTCCATGTTCCACGTCCACGCCCGTCAAATCGTTGGTGCCTACAAACCACATATATTGTCCATACGCGAAAGCCGACAAGAGGAAGTCCTCCGGCAAATCGCGCCTGTCGAAGTGTCTGAAGTCCACATCTTTGCTGAGCAGCGAAATGCCGGGATCCACCATGTTCAGTCCGCTGCCCTCGGTGCAGATATAGAGTCTGTTGGCCCTGTCCTCAGCCATAAACATGACGGCAGAGCAACTCAGGCTGCCGTCTCTTCCGCCCTCACGCTCATGCTGGATAAAGCGCAGCGAGGCTGGATTGGCGGCAGTAAGCTTCGTGGCGAAAAGTCCAAGCGTTGTGCCCGCCAGCAGCTCGTCACGATGGCTGATATATATCATTCGCACCCCCAAGTACTTGCCTGTCTTGTCGTCATGAGAGAGGACGATGGGCTGACACCTCCAACTCTTTCCCGTACGGGTAAAACAGAACAGTCCATGGTTCAGCGTTGACACCCACAGTCTGCCCCATCGGTCTTTCTGCATTGAGTAAACATGATGTTCTTTCTCCCTACCACGGATTACAAGCGCTATTCGGCTGATGTCGTAGCTGCCGTCGGCACGGGGCGACAGATGCAACAGTCCACCAGGTTTGCATCCCAACCATAGGCTGCCGTCCTCGTCTTGCAACATCGTGTACACAGCCGACCGGAAAGGAGTCTTTCCGCCATGCAGTCGGCCGTCGGCTCCAAGAAATCCCAAAAGATTCAGATTGGCGTCGTAGATTCTCACAGAGGCATCGTCGCGCGAGCACACCCATATCCGTCCCTCGCGGTCGCGGAAGAGTGCCCTCACCTGACATCCTGGTTGCCTCAACAGCCACGTAGCATAACACGGCTTGCGGTAGCTCATCCTCACGCCCAGAGAGTCCACTGCCCACTCCACTCCGTCGGCTGTCTTCAGCCGTTTCGTTCCCAGACCGGAGAAGCCCCATTTGCGCAGCGCCTTGTTCCAGGAGAGATGGCTGTCATCAAACCGCCCCGTGCGAATATCGAAGACAAAGCAGTAGCCTTCCGCATTACAATATATATAAGGATCGCGAATACGAATATCCTTGATGCGGTTCACGCCCATCGAGCATCCATCGCCCGCCTTCGGCTTGAACGACACGAAGCGATAGCCGTCGTATCGGCTCAGTCCGTTCCATGTTGCCACCCAGATCATTCCCTGTCTATCCTGCACGAGACCCGTTGCGTGATGGTGCGCCAGTCCGTCGAGCTCGTTGAGCCTTCTCTCTGTAACGCCCTGCTTCGCCCAAGCCCTTCCGTCCTGAAGGGTCGGCACAGCCTCAGCGACGTGGCTCAACAAACAACAAATCCACATCAAAAAATATCTTATTATTCTGTTTTTAGTCATCTGTGCAATGGTAGATTAGTTATATTGTTTGCAAAAGTAAGAAATAATAGTCAGAAAAAGAAATCAAATCCAAAGTTTTTATTTAACTTTGCATAAGATATCCTGCACTCGGCAATCTGAAAGCAAGCTTTCATTGCGCTCGTTGGGGCAATCTTTGCATAAGATTAGCTGCACTCGGCAATCTGAAAGCAAGCTTTCATTGCGCTCGTTGGTGCAATCTTTGCATAAGATATCCTGCACTCGGCAAAACATAAAAAACATAATAACAATGAAAATAGCAGTATTCTGTTCAGCTAACGCCCATATTGACAGCGACTACTTCCGTCTCACAGAGGAGATGGGCAAGTGGATGGCAGAGCAAGGGCACGATTTAGTTTTCGGCGGCTGCAACATCGGCCTGATGAACACCATCGGCAAGGCAGTCAAGGCACATGGCGGCAGAGCCATAGGCGTAGTTCCCACCATCGTAGAGCGAGGCGGCAAGACTTTTCCCGACCTCGACGTAGAGATTCCCTGCGACAATCTCAGCGACCGCAAGGACTTGCTGCTCTCTCAGAGCGACATCATCGTGGCGCTCCCTGGCGGCATCGGCACCCTCGACGAGATATTCACCGTTGCAGCCTCCCACACCATCGGCTATCACAGCAAAAAGGTGATTCTCTACAACATGAAGGGCTTCTGGAACTCCACCATTGCCCTCCTCGACGACATGGCTTCGCAGGGCATGATTCGTGGCAACTGGCACGACTACATCGAAGTGGCAACCTCCCTCAGTGAGTTGCAGCAGATGGTGGAGCGCTAAAATCGTTAAACCACAAATGCAATAGGCTTCAACTGCTTACGAAGCCGCTTTCATTGCTCTACGAAATAGGCTTCATTGACTATCGAAGCCGCTTTCATTTTTTCGAGGCTTTTCTATTCAAAGTTTTCAATAGAGGTACTGAGTAGTTAGCGATTTAAATTCAACAGCAAAAAAATCAAATGCGGGATTGAGTGAATTCTTCAATCCCGCATTTCCTTTATAATAAGTAAGTCTTAATCCCAAGTTGTCCAGGGGTTATAAGGCTTAGCATCGCCCCACACAGTGCCGCCTTCTTCCGTACCGCCAGAAGTGTTGTCAGAACCCAACGTGCCCTGCGTTTCGCCTTTGATGTTGACTATAGAGCCGCCATTCAACAGAGGTTCACCTTCTACGCTTTGAACTCTTACGAGAGGTTGTTGATATTTTTTCTTCATGATTGCAATGATTTACTTTTTAACGAATTTCTTGCCCTTAACGATATAAACGCCCTTGGCAAGAGTGGAAAGAGAATTGCCAACCTGCTGGCCACTGAGGTTGTAGACTGCGACAGGAGCAACAGATGCTGGCGTAAGCGATACTCCGTCCACCTGATGAATGGAAGAAACTACGCCATTGCGGTCAACGAGACAGATGCCGATGCCCTTGGCAGGTGATGTCCTACCTAATGGCTTCTGCTTGAAATAACCACGGAATCCCTTGAGTCCGTACTTCTTGCCTGAGAGACACTTCACGAAGGTATTGTTCTGAATGATGTAGTCGCCAGGAGCGATGAAAGCTGGGTTTTTATCCGTGTCCTGTTTATACAGCGTTCCTGTGAAATAGAAATCATCGTAGCTGCACTTCCCGAACTTGTCGTTGGCATCGTGATTATAGTTGCCGTCGAAATAGTTGCCATTCTCCTTCTTTCCCATACGAGCTATCACTTCATCTGCTGTGTATGTTGTGTTGTTGTCGCCATCGTAATTGAGTTCGACATTCTTGAAAGTATAGACTCCTTTGGCGTCGTCGATGTCTCTCTGCGTCATTTTGATGAGGAGAGGCTCACACTCATCGAGCGGGTCTGTGTCGTAGTTGGCGTACTGCAGGAAATAGAAAGTACTGTTGTCGGGCTGTGCATCATTCTTTGCCAAACCACGATAGGCAGCAATCATGAAGCTATCATCATCACCTGATACATTGAGGGCTTTCTGAAAAATACGCGCACAGCCTGCTGTTTCAGTATCTCCTGCTAAATAGCGAGCACCAAAAGGCAGCACGAGCGTATTCCAACCTGCCTTAAATGTGCGTTTGAGGCGGACGTCGGCATGGCGCTGGGGTACGACCGTATAGTCGGTAGAATTCTCGTCGAGAGTCTTGGTGAGAAGATACATAAAGGCGTTCTTATAAACATTATTGCCATCTTTGATGTCGTTGCGATAGTTCTTGTAATTATACTCAGCGGCATCCTTAAATACAACCTGCACATTGTTGGGATCCATTCCAGAGAAGATGTTGTCTTCGCCATCATAACTCCGAGCGTCGATCTGTGTACCACTGTGCACGATAACCTTTGTCACCTTAGAATTGCCGGAAAAGGCACCTACACCGATTTTGGTGACAGTGGCAGGGATAGAAATCTCGGTAAGAGCGCAGTTTTGGAACGCCCACTGTCCTATCTCGGTCATGTTGCCGAGGTCTACTTGCTGCAGATTCTTACAGTTCTGGAAGATGTTGTCGGGCACTTTCTTGCCTGTACTCATAAAAGTGGCTTCCGAAAGATTGAGCGATTTCAGTTTGCCTGTACTTTCTCTTCCCGCCATCTTCAGCAGCAGATTGATGTCTGCATCGTTAAGATAGCCTTTCACGCTGAGCTGCGTGACATCCATGGCTTTGTCTTCAAGAAGTGTGGCAAGACTGCCTACAGCACTGACTTCAGAAGTGACGGCTTCTGAGTTGTCACCAATGTGATAGGTTACTTGTAACCCGTGGTATGCCTCAACCGTCAACGAAGACATCTTATCATTCCAGTCTTCACCAACGAAACTCTCAGAGGCTATGTATGACTTACTTGTGCCTTGGAAATTGTCATCCGCATAGATTGTAACCTTGAAACCAGGAGTGACCTTCAAAGAACTCATATCATTGTCCTTCAGATTGTAAAGCCCCATTCGACTGAGGTTATATTCGCCTTTAGAAAGGGTCACAGCTTTACCCTTATAGTCTCTATCGGTATACAATATAACTGCAGGAGCCTCGTTGCATCGGTTCTCAACCACGGCCCACTGTTGTGTGGGGGTGCCATTGTTGTCGAAGATTTTTATCCATTCACCATATCCTGTGCTTGATTGTGGAATCTCTACCACTTTACCACTGTTACGA
>ULQK01050408.1_pt1 | contig 17236 bp, 18 predicted proteins | sample 1954371 | NCBI WGS metagenome assembly ULQK01 (sample SAMEA4835652, study PRJEB28245) | human gut metagenome | biome: gut microbiome; material: fecal sample | place: Denmark | collected 2008 | reverse complement strand
ATTTCGGTTGACACAGAAAATAGGAACTTTTTTTACAGTTTTATATGTAGGTATATTTGATTTAATGACGCTTTTTCTCAATTCTATTGATTTCTTCAAGTTTTTTTGTATTTTATTTGCTTTTTGTTATAAGAACGATTACAATTTAATTGTACCTACTAATGGGTACGTTTTAAAGGCTCTTGTTTAAGGCCGCTCTCAATGACACATACATTTGCTTTCCTTATGCAAGAGCTTTTATTGTGTCATGAGAGCATTTTTTAATTTGACAAATACTCTAATAGAGACTATATTCATTAAAGCAGAGAGGTGATAGTATGCAAAGATTCACATTTGATGATGAAGATGACTCTATTAAAGACACTAGGAGAGAGAATTCTATTCAGCAGGAAGAAAAAGAACCTGAAGTTAAAAAAGTTGTTAAGACAAAAGTGAAACATAAGAGATCACATTCTTTACCTAAACGTACTAAGACTAAGGTAAAGTATAAAGAGAAATCACATCCTGTGATGACTTTTATTAAGACTTTTGTGTTATTAGTATTACTTGTGATTATATTAGTAGCACTTGCATTTGGTGTACGTTTTTATTTAGATGACCCAGAAACAGTAAAACAGTGGTTCTGGCAAGGTTATCGTTATTTATTTAGATAGAAAAAGAGGTCCTGATTGGACCTCTATTTGTTTACCTGAATGATGAAGAAATAAGCCATTGTCTTACCTCTAGGTACATCATAATGTTCTACGAGTGTGAGATAGTCTGAATTTAGTCTTAAATTCTTCTCTACAAGAGATATTTCAGTTGTATAGATAAATACATACCCTTCTGGTAAAACGTGTCTGTGGATACGTTTAAAGAAGTTATCGTAAAGATTCTTTAAAGCACGTGTATCTTTCATCTGTGCATAGGTAGGCATATCAGTAAAGATTTCATCAAACATTTCATTATTTACAAAACGATTGGCATCCTTATTTACAAAGTGAATAGCCTGATTAGCTGCAATCGCATTCTTCTTAGCTGCTTCTAAGCCTTCTCCATAAATATCTAACCCCATTGCAAACTTCACTGGTTTAGCCATACATCTTTCAATAAGTGTAACACCGCTGCCACAGAATGGATCTAATACACGAGAATGCATACCCATATATGGTTTAGCTACTTCCATAAGTGTTGCTGCTACATAAGGCTGCATTGAGTTAGAAATAATTTCACGTCTATAATTAAAGCGTGGATTGTCTAATGAACTCAACTTTAAGTAAACATTCACTGTTCCTGGCTTTAATTCTCTAATAAGTATTTCAATATCATAATCAGATGTTACATTCTGAAGATGTGAAGGCATTTCTTCAATAAGTTCTTGAACTATATCATTGATAACAGCTGATTTCTTTTCTCTCATCTGATCAACTAAACGATAATAGAAACATCCTTCTGCATCATATAAACGATGTAGTACGTCTACCAAATTACTTTGCGCAATACGTTTACCAATTAAATGTCCATCCTGAGCAAGTCCTGAACAGCCTGATAATGGGAAAATCATTTCTCTATAATTACGTAAGCCTAGAAGGTCATAAATAGCCTTTGTACGCACTAAAACGCCCTGTCCGACTGGTTTATAACGTAAATGCTTCACCTGTTCAAAAAGTGTATATTGATAATAAGGAAGTGTTGTAAGAATAACATCGACTTCTTTATGCAATAAACGGATTGATTTCTTCTTATGATAAGAATAAGAACGAATCATCGGATTTAATACCTTTAATTGTGCTTTGATATGCTTGCTGTCTACTACTTCTGAATTCATGAGTTCATTCTGTATTTCCTGTAATTCCTTAATATAAGGCTTACAATCATAATGACTCATACCTTTTAAATAAGCATCTTTTACAAAATCCTTTTCTTCATTCTTATAAGCATCTAAAAGAACAGAAGCCATCATAGAATTTTTAGTATATCCTAGTAGTAATGCCGCATTTTTTCTTACTTTAGGATCTTCATAAGATAAACAATCACATAATTTTTCTACAATAGGGCCATCTAATGTATCAGCAGCTGACATTGATCCTTTTAATTTTATTAGATTTTGACGCAGATCAATGTCTGCGAGAATATTCTTTACAACATTTTTTTCCATATAAAACACCTCATAATCATACCTATTATATCAAATTTATCCCTTTGTTACTATAAAAAAAGTGCCTTAGAAGACACCTTTTTGTGTAATTATGTAACTAAGTGGGACATCGAGAGAGTGAGGATGAGTATTTTCTACTTTCTGGAAATCAAATGCTAAACCAACCGTCAGGGCATTTGTCTTTTTTAAACAGCGATCATAAAAACCTCGACCATAACCAATGCGATTATGATTTGCATCAAACATCAGTAATGGTACTACAATCACATCTAAATCTTTAACATCCATATGTTCATTAGTAGAAGGTTCCAATATATGAAAAGCACCCTTTTTTAAATCATCCATAGTATATATTCTTTGGAAATCTAATTCATCCCCTACACATTTTGGTACATAGATTTCCTTTTCTAATATATATTTCTCAATCAAATGAAGTGTATCTACTTCATGACGATAAGACATATAAAACCCTATTCTTTTCGCATTTTTAAATGCAGGCATTTCTTCTAGATAAGAGGCAATTCTTTTTGAATAAGAAAGAAACGTCTCTTCTTCTAAAGCGAGACGTTTCTTAATCATCTGTTCTCTATCCAATAGCATCTTCTGACATATCAAGCTTAATAAGCTGATTTAATTCAACAGCATATTCCATAGGTAATTCTCTGCTGAATGGTTCAATGAAGCCCATAACAATCATCTCTGTTGCCTGTGCTTTAGTGAGACCTCTGCTCATTAAGTAGAAGAGCTGATCTTCTGATACTTTAGATACAGTGGCTTCGTGTTCAATAATAGAATCATTATTGGCCATGATATTTGTAGGTACTGTATCACTTGTAGAAATCTTATCTAGAATTAATGTATCACATTCTACCTTGCTCTTACAGTCATACGCATTCTTGTTATGACGGACAAGTCCTCTATAGTTTGTCTTACCACCATTTCTAGCGATAGATTTAGAAATGATCTGACTTGATGTATGAGGTGCTGCATGAATCATCTTAGCCCCAGAATCAATGATCTGACCTTTATCTCCTACCGCAATAGTAATAACTGTACCCTTGGCTCTTTCTCCTGCAAGAACACAGCAAGGATATTTCATAGTAACAAGTGAACCGATGTTACCATCCACCCATTCCATTGATCCACCTTCCATAACTTTTGCACGCTGTGTAACTAAGTTATAGATATTCTTAGACCAGTTCTGGATTGTTGTATAACGACAATGTGCATTCTTGCCAACAATAATTTCTACAACACCAGCATGAAGTGAATCTTTAGAATATGAAGGTGCTGTACATCCTTCTACATAATGAATATCTGATCCTTCATCTACAATAATCAAAGTTCTTTCAAACTGTGCCATACGTTCAGAATTGATTCTAAAATATGACTGTAATGGCTTATCTAATTTAGTATGAGGTGGTACATAAATAAATGATCCACCTGACCAGACAGCCCCATTTAATGCAGAGAACTTGTTATCATAATATGGAATAACAGTATCAAAATACTTCTTGAAGATTTCTGGATATTGTTTTAATCCGGAATCAATATCTAAGAAGATAACACCCTTCTCTTTGACTTCTTCAAGCATATTATGATAAACAACTTCAGATTCATATTGAGCACTTGCCCCTGCTAAGAACTTCTGTTCTGCTTCAGGAATACCTAAACGATCAAATGTGTTTTTAATTGTTTCTGGTACTTCTTCCCATTTATCTGTTTTAGTATCTGATGGACGATTATAGTATGTATAATCATCAAAATCCATCTTAGATAAATCAACACCCCACTTAGGCATTGGCATCTTTAAGAACTGTTTTAATGACTTGATACGGTATTCAGTCATCCATTCAGGTTCTTCTTTAATGGCTGATATTTCTCTAACAATATCTTCATTTAACCCTTTAGGTGTCTTGAAGACAGATACATCCTCATCAGGATGATCTTCTATCACTTCAGCTTGTGGAATATTAAGATTCTCAATAGCCATCTCTATTCCTCGCTTCCTTCTAATAATTTTAAGAATCCAGTCCAGCCTAGAGTCGCACACTTAATACGATTGGCCTGCTTATGCGTATTCTTAAACGCAATTGCTTCTTCAAGAAGTTCTGGATCATATTCTTTTTCATAAATCATATGCATATAGTTATCTACAATATGCGCTGCTTCTTCTTTTGTCTTTCCTTTAACTAGTTCAGTCATGATAGAAGTAGATGCAGTACAAATAGCACATGCTTCACCATCAAAACGTACATCTTCTACGACATCACCATTAAACTTAGCCTGGACATCAATATCATCAATACATGTACTTGAATCCATATTGACTTTCTGATATGAATCATCATCTACAAGTCCATGGTTTCTAGGATTCTGATAATGGTCCATAATAATTTCTCTCATGATCATTGGATCATCCAAAGAATGCATCAAGGAAATCATCTCCTTTCTTACATGCTTCAATAAACTGATCAATTTCTTCTTCAGTGTTATAGAAATAGAAAGAGACACGACAAGTTGTTCTTACTTTTAAGAACTCGTCTAAAATCTTTGCACAATGTTCACCAGCTCTTACTGCAATACCATAAGTATTAAATAAGCTCGCTGCATCCTGTGCAAATACATCTTTAATATTAAAGGCAATAGCCCCTTCTGAGTTTGGGTTATATACAGTGACATTATCCAACTTAGACATCTTCTCAATTGCATAATGACGTAATTCTAACTCTCTTTGACGGATATTTTCCATACCGATGCTCTGTAAGTATTTAACAGCTGCACCTAAGCCAATCACACCTTCAATATGAGGTGTACCTGCTTCAAATTTATAAGGTGGTTCCTTTAGTGTAACAAGTCCACAGCTGTTATAGCGTGAATTAGATCCTCCACCAAAACGTGTAGGCTTTGTTTCTTCTAATAACTCATATTTACCATAAAGAACACCAACACCTGTAGGGCCACACATCTTATGACCTGAGAAAGCTAAGAAGTCCACATCATCACGTACAACATCTGTGACAATATGTGGTACACTCTGTGCCCCATCTGCCACTACAATAATACCTTTAGAATGCGCATATTCTGTGATTTCCTTGATAGGTACTTCATAGCCTAATACATTTGTCACTATCGCAAGTGAAATAATCTTTGTATTCTCTGTTACAGCCTTCTTGACATTTTCTAATGTCATACGACCTTCTTCATCTAGTTCAATATATTTCACAACAGCACCTGTTTCCTCAGCTACATCAAACCAAGGCAATGTATTAGAGGCATGTTCTGCCACATTCAAAAGGATTTCATCACCTGCTTTTAAATGTGTTTTGGCATAACCATTCGCAATTAAGTTAAGTGAATCTGTTGAACCACTTGTAAATACAACTTCCTCTTTTCTTTTAGCATGAATAAAATGCTGAACTACTTCTCTCGCTTCTTCATAAGCGACATCCACCTGATGAGATAAATCATAATCTCCACGATGGGCATTTCCTGAATAGCTAGATAAATATTCACATACTGCATCAATCACACATTGAGGCTTTAATGTAGTCGCACCATTATCAAAATAAATCAGTGGCTTGCCATGCATGAGTGTCTTTCCATCCAACATTGGAAAATCTTTTCTTATATCCTTACTATTTAACATAACTAAGCACCTACCTTTGATAACGCCAATTCAAAACGTTCCTTAATCATCTGATTATCTACAACTTCGACTACTGGCATTAAATAACCATAAGTAATTAGTTGCATAGCCTGACGTTTAGTCAAGCCACGAGACTGTAAATAATAAAGATGTTCTTCATCCATCTTCCCTACACCAGCTGCATGAGAAGCCTGGACATCGTATTCATCAATATATAAGAATGGATTTGCACTTGCATAACATTTTGGATCAAATACGATGATCTTATTTGTCTGATGTGATGCTGAACCATTCTGTCCATTTGTAATTGTACCAATACCATCAATCACAAGATGTGCTTCATCTTTTGCAACACCATAGTTATCCATGATACCAGTAGTATGGGGTGCATTATGTTTTATATGCACCTTATAATGTTTCTTTTCTTTATTCTTTGATAAAGCCGCCATTCTTAATCTGACATCTGCTCCTTCACCATCTAATTCAAATGTATAAGAGGCTTCAATAGAAGCATCAGATAATTCAGAATAGCCAAGTTGAAGCATACTATCATGAGAAGAATGTCCTTCATCGAGATAAGTATTTTTTCCTGTTCCTTCATTTTCATTAAAGAAATTAACATGTGAATAAGCATCGTTAGTAAATGTACGATTTAATACACCGTTTTCTTCAACATGTCTTGTTTCAATCACTTCTGCATGGACATTGTCTTCAAATACATAATGTAGTGACATTTCATTCTTTACATCTACCACTACATGAAGCTGAATGGGTTCTCCATACTTGAATGTGATTGTTGTATCATTCACAACAACTTCTTTAGGAAGATTATCTTCTGTTACCTTCCCATCCACAAAATGAATATAGTGTTCAAAACTATACATTGCTTGTCACCTTATGGCCACATACTCCGATAGAAACAACGTCTTCGTCTTCTTTTTGGAGTTCAATGCCTAATTCTTTCTTTACCCATTCATATCCTTCATTGTTGATCTTTTCAATTAGTTCAAAGCCACCTTCTACTACAATGTTTCCATCTACTAATACATGTACATGTGTAGGCTTTACTAATTCATATAATCTTTCATAGTGAGAAACCATAACTAGACCAAAGTCTTCATTCTTTTCTCTCATCTCATTGATATTATCAGCGACGATACGTAACGCATCAACATCTAGACCTGAATCAATTTCATCTAATAATGCGAATTTAGGTTCTAGTAATTTCATCTGAAGAATTTCATTACGTTTCTTTTCTCCACCTGAGAACCCTTCATTTAAATAACGATGAGCTAAATTACCATCCATTTCTAAGTCTTCTGTGGCATGGTCCATAGCCTTAATGAACTGATAAAGACTTAATGGTTTTTCTCTTCTCGCATTCATTGCAGAACGGAGGAAATCAGAGTTTGTGACACCTGGAATTTCCTGTGGATACTGCATTCCTAAAAATAATCCTTTACGGCTTCTTTCATCTACACTCATAGAAAGAACATCTTCACCATCTAATGTGATTGTACCCTGAGTTACTTTATATTTAGGATGACCCATGATTGTACCTAATAATGTTGACTTACCATTCCCATTAGGACCCATCAATGCATGTGTTTCTCCTGTATTAATTGTTAGATTAATTCCCTTCAAAATCTCCTTGTCGCCAATCGCAACATGAAGATCCTTTATACTCAAAACTGACATCTTTTTTTCACCTCGAGAATCATTATAAAAGATTAAACGTTCAACCTCAAATAATATGATAAAGAATTATGTCTTTTTATGTGAAACATGGGTAATTATTTGAAAAAAATCACCTACCATGTATAATATATATGTTACGCAAGGAGGGTACGTATGAAAGCCAAAAAAATAGCGACGCTATGTTTAGCGAGTGTTTTATTACTAAGTGGCTGTGGTGGTAAAACTGTAGATGGAAAAAGCGTAGTGGCTTCAACTAGTGAAGGTCATGTTTATGCAGATGATGTTTATGATACATTAATTTCTACTAGTTCAGGTAAGTCAGCAGCATTCCAGTATGTTCTTGATCAGTTGATCAATAAACAATATCCTATTACAAGTGATATGAAAGATAATGCAAGTGATATGCTTGATAGTATTAAGAATTCTTATAAGAGCAAATATGGTGAAAATTCTTATGAAAAACAGTTTAAGAGCGATTTAAAGAGTGCTGGTTATACAAGTGAAAGTGAATATAAGAAGAAGCTTATTTATTCTTTACAGTATGCAGAATTAGTCAAACACTATGTAAAGACACATTATGATACTGTATTTGAAGATTATTATAAGGTTGCCACACCTCGTATGATCTCTATGATTAAGATTTCTGTTTCTGATCCTTCTAGTCCTACTGATTCTGAAAAAGAAAAGTTAAAAGAAGTACAGGAGTTATTAAAGGATGGTAAGAGCTTTGGTGATGTTGCCAAGGATTATTCAGATGATTCTACAACTAAGAGTGCAAAAGGTTCTTTAGGTGTTGTAGATACTACAAGTAATTTAACAAATACTTATGGTAGTACAATTAATGAAGCAGCTTTCTCTTTAACTGAAGGACAAACTTCTGATGTATTAACAGGTAATGATGGTTATTATATCTTAAAGTGTACTTCTACTAGTAAAGAAAAGATTAAGAAGAAATTAAAGAATGTGACTATCCAGTCTCCATTACTTACTTATGATGATTACATCATTTATCTTGCATTCAAGACTTATGATATTGAATATAAAGATGCGAAGATTAAAAAAGCAGTCAATGAAGCTATTAAAGAAGGCTTAAAGTCTAGAGCTGCAGAAAGGAAGTAATGAGAATGGCAGAATACAAACAGATCCATAAAGTAGAAGTTGAAAAGAAACCTTTTAAACTTACTAAGAAAATGATTGCATTACTTGTCATTGCGATTGTCCTTGTTGTAGGAGTGATTACAGCTTATATTGTGACTGCTGATAAAGATGGTTATACAAGTTCTGTAAAGGATGGTTCAACAGAAGTAATCAGTGGTGATGTAAGTGTGACCAAGAAAGGTTTATATGAATACTTATTAGACAACTATGGTGCCAATGAAGTATTAAATGAAGCTTACAATAAGATCACTGCAAAAGAGATTACTGACCAGGATGCAATTGATGCAAAAGTAAAGGAACAAAAGAATCGTTATGCTGAATATTCTGGTTCTTTTGAAACTTATGCAAAGAATCAGGGTTATAGTGATGCAAAGGCTTTTGAGAAGGAAGTCGTTGTACCAGAAGCAAAATCTGAACTATTAGAAGAAAAATATCTAGATACAGAGTTCAATGATGTATGTAAGAAATATAATGTTTCTTATTTAAAGATTGTTGAATATAGTAAAGAATCTGATGCATTAAAAGCATTAAATACAGTGACTAATGCAGATGCAATGACTGCTTTAATGAATGCAAATAGTTCTAGTTCTACTGATTTAAGTTTTGTATGCAGTAAGAGTGCTACAACTACTGTTGATAAGAAAATCATTAAGGCTTTAAGTAAGTTTACTTCATTAAAGACTGATGGCGTATATAAGGAAGCAGTTAAATTAAGTACTGGTAAATATGCAGTTGTATATGTATACAACACTGATAAGAGTGCTCAGAAGAATGATATTGTTGAAAACTTATTAAACCTTGGCGATGTGAAGACAGATATTGAATCTTATTATTTAAAGAAATATAAGTTCACTGTTGAAGATAAAAAGGTTAAGAAACAGATCAAGAAAATTTCTAGTAAATATGTAGACTAAGAGACGTGAGAACGTCTCTTTTGTGTTAGAATAAAGACAGGAGGTTTTATATGATGGATAATTGTATTTTTTGTAAGATTGCTGCAAAGGAAATTCCTGGCAAGGTTGTATATGAAGATGATACTTGTATTGCGTTCTTAGATTTATCACAGACTACTAATGGACATACGCTCGTTATTCCTAAGGAACATTATGATAGTTTTTTAGAAGCAGACCCAGAAGTGATGGCACATTGTATGAAAGTGGCTCAGAAGCTTGCAAATAAGATTGTAGAGAATATGCATGCAAAGGGATGTAATATTCTTACTAATGCGAAAGAAGTCGCTGGTCAGACAGTGCATCATTTCCATATTCATATTATTCCAAGATATGAAGAAAATGATCCAATCAAGATTGAATTTACTGATCATTCAAGTGTTGTAAATCTTGATGACATCTACAACGAAATCATGAAATAGAAAAACAGGGATTAAAATCCCTGTTTTTTAGTACACACAATGATATGACATCTCTTTATATTACAATGTGATTAACCTCTCACAAAATAGCGTGAAACAAATTCCATATTAATTTCTTTGATTTCTCTTTTACCTTCTATATAATCTTCATACATTTCGAAAGGATCTCCAGCCCCAAACAAGCCGCATCCACTGCAGTTCTCACATCCTGCAGAATCATTACAGTCCAATGCTTCTTGTAAAATTCTTTTTCTTTCTTCTCTTGTTGTATCTTTTATTAGTACACTCTTCATATCCATCACCCACTTCTAGTATAGAAATAATACATACAAATAGCAAGCAATATACCTATCTTTTTGGTATGTTATAAATATAAAGAAAAGAGATAGCATTTCTACTATCTCTTTCGTATGAATTATTCAGCAGCATCAAAATCTTTAGCAAGTGCTTCTGCTCTTGCACGACGACGTTTAGCATCTACTAGACACTTATCGAATAATGCTTCTGCATTTTCAGGATTGATCTTAACTAACTGAGAGAATCTGTTTTCACTCATTAAGAAGTCTTTGAACTTAGAATAATCAGGAGCCTTAGAATCAATTGTAAGTGGGTTCTTACCTTCTTCAGTTAAACGTGGGTCGTATCTTAATAAGTTGAAGTAACCACATTCAACAGCCCATTTTTCCTGTCTTGAAGAGTTAATTAATCCACCCTTGATATGATGTTCATTACATGGTGCATAAGCAATAATTAATGATGGTCCATCATAAGATTCAGCTTCCTTCATAGCCTTAATAGCCTGCATTGGGTTAGCACCTAAAGCAATCTGTGCAACATATACATGACCATAAGCCATAGCAATCTGAGCTAAGTCTTTCTTAGCAACCTTCTTACCACTTGCAGTGAACTTCGCAATAGAAGCAGCCTGTGATGATTTAGAAGACTGTCCACCAGTGTTAGAATATACTTCTGTATCAAGAACTAATACATTGACATTCTGGTCATTAGCAAGAACGTGGTCTAATCCTCCGTAGCCGATATCATAAGCCCATCCGTCACCACCGATAATCCACTGAGACTTAGTCACTAATTCACCCTTCATATCAAGTAATTCCTTGATAGGTTCATTAGCTGAAGCTTCAACTTTTTCTACTAATTCGTTATAAAGAGCCTTTTCTTCTACTCTCTGACCCTTAACAGCTTCATATTTTTCAAGAATTTCTTTTAATTCTGGTTCTACATCATTCTTATTTGCTTCAATGATTTCTAAGATATGTTTAGACATGTAGTTTTCTGCAAGTTTCATACCGAAACCAAATTCAGCATTATCTTCGAATAATGAGTTAGCCCAAGCCATACCATGACCATTCTTATCAGTAGTACATGGAGTAGATGGAGTTGAACCAGTATAGATTGATGAACATCCAGTAGCGTTCGCAATTCTCATATCAGAACCGAATAACTGAGAAGCTAAACGATAATATGGAGTTTCACCACAACCAGCGCAGGCACCTGAAGCTTCAAAGTAAGGCTTCATGAATCCAACACCCTTCACTGTAGTTGTAGGATACTTGTCATCTCTATATTCTACATTGTTGTAAACATATTCAGATAAAGCAGAATGTTCTAATTCTTCCTTAACTGGAACCATTGTAAGTGCCTTTTCACCACGTTTACCTGGACATACAGCTGCACATAATCCACAACCTACGCAGTTATCAGGAGAAACCTGGATACGGAATGATAATCCTTCAACACCCTTACCAATTGGTTTTAATACATCATTAGTAATATCTTCTGGTGCATTCTTGATTTCTTCTTCAGTCATTAAGAATGGACGGATTGTTGCATGAGGACATACCATAGCACACTGGTTACACTGGATACAGTTGTCTTTTTCCCACTTAGGAACCTGAATAGCAATTGCACGTTTTTCTTTAATTGCAACACCATTCTGCATAGTACCATCAAGCTTATCTAAGAATGCTGAAGTTGGAAGGTCATAACCTTCAAGTGCATTGATAGGAGCTACGAAGTTATCAAAGTAATCATCACCAGTTGGTTTTCTTAATGGTAATACAGTTAAGTTAGACCATTCTGGATCTACAGTTACTTCTTCAATTGCATCTTTACCAGCATCGATAGCCTTATAGTTAGCCTGGACGATATTTTCACCCTTGTTGCTGTAAGACTTCTTAGCCATTTCTTTCATCTTAGTAACAGCTTCTTCGATTGGAAGAATCTGTTCATTTAATGCGAAGAATGCTGACTGTAGGATAGTATTTGTACGTCTACCCATACCGATTTCACCAGCAATCTTGTTGGCATTAATAATATAGAACTTAGCATGTTTATCTGCTAACTGTTTCTTTACTCTATTTGGAAGATAATCAGCGATTTCTTCTTTAGTAAATTCAGTATTTAATAAGAAACGTCCACCATCTTTTAAGTTCTTCAACATATCATACTTTAAGCAGTAGTTGTCTAATGAACAAGAGATGAAGTCTGCTCTATTTACATAGTAAGTTGCTCTAATTGGCTTATTACCAAATCTTAAGTTAGAACGAGTTGCTCCACCGGCCTTCTTAGAGTCATATGCGAAATAAGCCTGGCAGTATAAATCAGTATTATCACCAATAATCTTGATAGATGACTTATTTGCAGATACAGTACCATCAGAACCTAAACCATAGAATAAGCACTGAGTAACACCAGAATTGATATGGAATCCATGAACATCAGGTAATGATAAATGAGTTACGTCATCCTTGATACCAATTGTGAATCCTGTAAATGGATTATCTGAATTTAAGTGATCATAAACAGCCTTGATATGCTGAGGTGTAGTATCCTTAGAACCCATACCATAACGACCACCGATAACTAATGTATCAGCATCTCTAATAACTGAACATACATCAAGGTATAATGGTTCACCAGTAGCACCCATTTCCTTAGTACGGTCAAGTACAGCAATCTTCTTAGCAGTTGCTGGTAAAACAGCCTTTAAGTATTTTGGAGAGAAAGGTCTATAAAGATGTACTTTAATAACACCAACTTTTTCTCCTTCTTTAGCCATTTCATCAATAGTATCTTTAATAGTTTCAGTGACTGAACCCATTGCGATAATAACTCTATCTGCTTCTGGATCACCATAGTATGTAAATGGTGCATATCCTCTACCAGTAATTTCAGAAATCTTCTTCATGTAATCTGCAGCAATTTCTACAACTGCATCATAATGCTTATTCTGAGCTTCTCTGCTCTGGAAATAGATATCATCATTATCTGCACCACCACGTTCTACTGGATTAGTATGTGGGTTAAGTGCGTTTGCTTTAAATTTCTTAATTGCATCATGATCTACTAATGAAGCTAAAGTTTCATAATCAAGAACTTCAACTTTCTGAATTTCATGAGATGTTCTGAAACCATCAAAGAAATGGATAAATGGTACACCTGCTTTAATTGCAGTTAAGTGTGCAACACCAGCTAAATCCATAACTTCCTGTACAGAATGTGAACAAAGCATAGGGATACCTGTTTGACGGCAGGCATAAACATCCTGATGATCCCCAAAGATATTTAATGAACTAGTTGCAAGAGCTCTTGCAGCTACATGGAAAACACCTGGAAGCATTTCACCCTGAATCTTATAAAGGTTAGGAATCATTAATAATAGACCCTGAGATGCAGTAAATGTAGTAGCTAAAGCACCACCCTGTAAAGCACCGTGTACAGCACCAGCAGCACCTGCTTCTGACTGCATTTCAACTACGTTTACAGCAGAGCCAAAAATATTTTTTCTTCCCTGTGAAGCCCATTCTTCAGCATGTTCAGCCATTGGTGAAGAAGGGGTAATTGGATAGATACTTGCTACTTCAGAAAATGCATATGCAACATGAGCGGCAGCAGTATTACCATCCATAGATAAATACTTCTTAGACATAATCTTTCAATCCTCCTTATCTACCATTATACGCTGATATGCAATAAAATACTATAATTAATTATTATCATGTATTTTGTTTCTAACACATATATATATATTTCTATACTTTATAAGATGTTTATCTAATTCAGCCTGAAAAATAGTTGAATACTGTAATGTGTTAACTACCATGTTCTATACCTCTTTTCTAAAATTTAAGTGCATTCGCAAATGCCTTTCGGCTTCAGTATGATCGTTATCCCACTTCTTTTTTTTGCACGGGCAAGTCTCTTCTGGACAATTCTGTTTACATCATCTTCCGGTTCACCTGACTGCGCATTATCAGATTCTCTTAATCGCCTGTACCTTCTTCCGCAAAAAGCCAAAGGTACAAAGGCATCATATTCTTAACGTATTCCATAATTTATTACCTCCGTTTATAGTCTGTATGACTGTTATATCTATACACCTTTTAATGTCATATGCACGTTATGGACAAACAAAGAACATCAATCGCTCTCCTGTCTGCTTCTGTATTTCATCAATGCTTTAGGTTTTCTTTCCTTGAGAGGCAGACAGTACTCTTCATATGTCTCGTGTGAGAGTTTTCCGCATATCATACACATATATATCACCTTCTTGACAATAACGTGCCTACGGCTGTCAAAATGACTTTTACAATCATACTCAAAGTACTAGTGATAATGTGGTTTCAATCCTTCTTCCTTATGATTCTCCTTTCTTGAAATTGAGCAAAATAAAAACCGACTATTTGTCGGTTAACTCTATTTTTTCTATTTCATCAGCATAAATCACAATGCAATGAAATCGATTTTTTATTTTTATATCAATTGATGCTTCTCTAGGAGCGTTATCAATAGAATTATCAAATCCTTCCACAATACCCTCCAAAATTTGTCCATCCTTACAGAATACTTTAACCTCTTGACCTAGACTATTATATAACTCTCTTTCGGTCATTTTTTCTTCACTCCCTTTAATGTAGGAACCATGTGAGTTCCTTTTTCTTTGCTATAATGTATTTTAAACTTATTTGTTGCTATCCAAGTTTTATCGACACTAAACACATATCCAATAATTGTATCATCAATAATAGATTCCGTTTTATCCCAATTACCATTTTTGTCACGATTTATAGTACCTTTTCCCACATATTTCAAAATACATTTTTGTATTTCTTCCATTGAAGCATCAATAATATAGCTTTTACCTTCTCTATAATTGTTATGTTCTAAAATATGTTTCCCTTGTTGCCCTTCATGCAACGTTAAATCATAAGATTCAACAATTTCTTTTTTGTAATTTGTGGTCTTTATAATTTAACTTTAAATCATTAAATTTATCACCATGATTATACTTCAAATTTTGGAATTCTGATAGTGACAAAGGTATATTTTTTTACCCAACAAATCGAGGTGTTTTTTGTTGTTTCCTGCCACTAGAACGATTCTTAACTTATTTCTCAGCCGTATTAATCGCTTCAGCACCAAGCTTTTCAACCATTCTCTGATACCACTCTTTATAAGTCTCGTCCACTGGAGTTTTCATTCTTTCATCTATAACAGGCTCCCTTGCGAATCTTTCAAGATTATGCATAGTTCTTTCATAATAGTCGTAGAACGGCACCATAGGAACATTGGAGGGGCGTTTACATCTAGGATTGGAAGTGGTATCTGCTAGATGGAGTCGCTTATACAAACATTTCTTTATACTTCATCGGTTTTCTAATTCAATGATTGTACTCATTGCTGTAATCATTGCTTTCACAAAATCCCACAACAAATAAGCTAACCTTTTTAGTATAATTAATTGTCATCCTGTATTTTTACTATTAATAACTATTAAATCTTTCTATCAAATGCATTTGATGTTAAAATGGGGATGAAATATACAAAAGGAGCATAAAATGAATACGAAAAATTGTTTTATTGGTCAGTCTGGTGGGCCTACGGTTGCCATCAACGCCTCTCTTGCAGGTGTTATTACTCAATGCCAGGAAGAAGGATTTACTCATATTTATGGTATGGTTAATGGTATCCAGGGACTATTAGAAGATCACTTCATGGATCTAGGTACAACATTTAATTCTGAGGAAAAAATTGATGCATTAAAGCATTCCCCAGCAATGTATTTAGGAAGCTGTCGTTATAAGCTGCCTACAGTAAGTGATGATAAAGACACTTACGACTTGTTATTTAAAAAATTTAATGATTTAGAAATCACTGATTTCTTCTATATTGGTGGAAATGATTCTATGGACACTGTGGCTAAACTTGCAGCTTATGGTGAAACAATCAATTCCCCTATTCACTTCATTGGGATTCCAAAGACTATCGATAATGATTTGATGGGTACAGATCACACTCCAGGCTTTGGTTCAGCTGCAAAGTATGTTGCAAGTTCTATGTTAGAAATTGCTTATGATTCTTCTATCTATAAGCTAGATGCGATTACTATTGTAGAAATCATGGGACGTAATGCAGGTTGGTTAACTGCTGCAAGTGCACTTGCAAGAACTGAATGCAATGATGCCCCTGATCTCATTTATTTACCAGAAGTCGTATTTGATAAAGAACGTTTCTTAAAGGATATTGAAGAAAAGTTCAAAGAAAAGTCTTCTATCATGATTGCAGTAAGTGAAGGTATTCATGATGAAAACGGAAACTTCTTAGATAGTGGTGATTCACAGCAGTATGATGCATTTGGTCATCCAATCCATTTTGGTACTGGTAAGGTATTAGAAAATATCTGTAAAGAACATTTTGGATGCAAAGTAAGAAGTATCGAATTAAATGTACTACAAAGATGTGCAATGCATATTGCCTCTAAAGTAGATATTGATGAATCTTTCTTTATTGGTAAAAAGGCTGTAGAAACAGCACTTGCTGATCATACAAATGTTATGATGGGTGTTAAGAGAACTAGCAATGATCCATATACTGCAGAATGTATCTATAGTAATGTACAAGATATTGCGAACCTAGAACAGAAAGTTCCAGCAGAATGGATTACTAAAGAAGGTAATGATATCACTCAAGAACTTTATGATTACTTATATCCATTAATTCAGGGGGAAATTGCTATTACTTATAAGAATGGTATTCCTTCATATATCGATATTGCCCATTTAAAAGAAAATTAAGAACGAATAAAGTCCCTTAAATGGGACTTTATTTATTTGTAGTTTAATTTTATGTATTTTTTTGTTGACGAGTGTATTTCTACATGGTATTATAGGTGAGCAGTCAAGAAATGGGCCTGTAGCTCAGT
>ULQK01056291.1_pt1 | contig 17253 bp, 28 predicted proteins | sample 1954371 | NCBI WGS metagenome assembly ULQK01 (sample SAMEA4835652, study PRJEB28245) | human gut metagenome | biome: gut microbiome; material: fecal sample | place: Denmark | collected 2008 | reverse complement strand
TTTCTTTTTATTTTCTTTTAATTTTTCTATTGTAAATTTAATTATAAATTGATATAAATCAAAATATAATAACATGTTTTTAACAATAATTAACTTTATATAGTTTCATCTCAGAATATCATCGTATCTATTTTTGTGTTTACTTTTCATAATTTATTTAAATATTTTATTATGCAGATGGCAATTCTACATCATATACTGTAACCCATAAAGTTGTTCTATTTTCAATTTCTACAGAAACTTTTTTTAATTTATTACTAGAATAAAAAAATCCAGCAAAACAACTGTTATTCCATCCTTCTTGTTCAGAGTGATATCTTCCATTTCTTTTTAAAATAATACCATTTGCATTTATAAAGTTAACATCATATCCCATTCCATAACCATTTAACATATTATACTAATCTATGGTTATCTGAATTGTTTTTGACGTTGTTACATCAATATCCATATCAATTATTCCAAATGGATATATATATGATGATGGTTTTACAGATCCATCTGCAAGTAATATATTAGCTTCTTCCGAAGTTAAAAGTGCTTTATCGATAATTAAATTTCCATAAATATCAATATTTCCATACATAGGATTAACTGTCACTTTTTCTGCATATGAACTTTCGTACATTCCATTTGTCTAAATACTCGGATCCTATACTAATGCAATAGGAAAATTTGCAGAACTATTTGTTTCATTCCATTTACTATAAATCCAGTCTGTGGAATTAAAAGTAATTTTCGGAACTAAAGGATATTGTTTCTTTGTTTCTTCATCTGTATTTGCTATTACGAGAACATCATAATCCCACTATCCTTTATCTATATAATTATGGCCAACTTTAAGAAGTTTCCACCAATTATTTATATTGTTTATAAACCATTTTTTAAATGCATCTATAAAATATTTTATACCAGTATCGTTAACAAATTCCATGATTATTCAAAATATAATTCTGTTTTTGTAATAATAGTATCTCGATCCCAATCATGTCTTCCTGTTGTAGATCCAAACTATTCTGCGTTTACTGCTAAAATATAATGTATTCCCAAACGTTCCATTCCATATAGTATTATTCCACCTCCATAAAAGCTCGGCCGACAAATATCCTAACCGTTATTTGGGTTTTTCAAAAGAGAATTCATTCGCTAAAAAACAATTCCAGAATTTCGTAACTAAAAGAATAATATTTTATTATATAGGCGATATCCGCAAAATTTATTCCAATCATTATCTGTCTTTAGCATAAATGCTTTTGGGGTATTTGTAACTTCCGATCCATCTATTCCATTTAAACATAACATTCTAGTATTAGGTAAATTATTTAATTCCGAAACAGATCCGTCTGCCATCAATACTTCATTTGCTTTTCCATATTTTTTTTTGAATTTTCCGGCAATAACCTCTTTTGCTTTCATGTTTCCAGAATTTGGCTGCACCTATATATTATTTGTATAATAATTCTGGTATTTATTTCCATCTTTTAAATTATTATATTGTGCTGGTGCTGTATATACTCCAAACCATTCATTTCCAATATTTGACAATTTAACCTCATTCCATTTACTATACATCCAATCTGTTGTTTGCAACCATAATTTTGGTGATTTTCCCAATTCCTATTCGGCATTATCTATAATATCGGCTTTGAAACCCCATTGAGTTTTATTCCAATCTCCACGAGAAAGTTTCATACTTCCCCAGAAATATCCTAACTTAGTAATTACCCAAGTCTTCATTTTATTAATAAGGTATTTTAAACCTAGGCTATCAAAAAATTCCATAATTAAATAACGCTGAAAAAGTTAAAATAATTTTCCTATATCTATTCATTGCCAGTCAATCCCTAAAAATTTATACCACTATAACTAGTGCTTGCAACTACTACACAATAATCTCCTTCATTAAAAAATCCTGCATTATCTACTATATATAAAATAAATTTAGTGTGATAATCCAAATTATTTATAGCTTCAGCAGTAAATAATGGATATTGCGGCCCTTTTGTATAACTTGATTTTATAAAAACCATTCCATTTTCCCAATCCTCGAAAAACTATAATGAACATAATTTTTCTTTTACTTCATTTGTAATTCCATAGCAAACTGGTTTTGAATATGTCTCAACATCTTCATATAAAGAAGTTGAACTATTATTTATTTCATTAGCATACATAGGAATCTATTGGTTTAACTATATAGTGTTAATATCCTTTACCGTGCCATTTCCTAAAATCATTTCAGTGCTTTTACCATTATTAATAACCAGTTTATCAAAGGTTATATCACCGTTTGTTCTTAAAGAACCAGTAGCAGGATTAATATTAATACTATTAAAATAATAACTCTGGTATTTACCACCATCTTTTATATTTTGATACTAAGCCGGAGCACAAGTAAATGGGAACCAATTATTTGCTACTGTTTCTGTGCATTTACTGTACTTCCAATCTGTGGTTCTAAGATATAACTTTGGAACTCCATTTATAAGTTCTGCAGAAAATTCCCATTGATCTTTTGTCCCATCAACATGAGACATTTGTAATGTTTTCCACCAATCGAACATCTTTGTAATAATCCAGCTTTTCATTTTTGAAATAACTGCTTGTACTGCTTTTAAATCAACGAATTTCATCATAATGTAATAGCTTTATCAATTTCGTTTTGTATTTCTGCATCTGTAATAGCCGTGATAAATGTACCATTAGCTGCCACAAGAGAGTTTGCTGGAGCCTTCTCAAACACCATACCGTCAATCCCCCAGAACGCTCCCTTTGCATTAGGGCCATCGTATATGTAACATCCACCTTTACCATCTGGATTTAAAACAAAATCATAGTTATTAATATTTTTTCCTTTCTTTGTAATAATTGTAGTATCTTTACATTTTATATAATGATTTTCTCCTTCAACAACATCATATAGAAAGTCTCTGTCCATACCATTATATGAATATTTATCAGCATATATTGCCCTGCTTACATTACCTATGAAATTTTTTGCGGTAATATTTGCAGGAAATATTGCATTTTGTGCATAATCATAATCATACAGGTGACCATCTCTTGCTATATTACTTGGTACATTCCAACCTACTCCACCAAAGGCACAAATATTAATTATTGCTAGACCACCATATGATGTATTATTACCAGTACTTCCAAATATAAATCTTAATCGTCCATATTGAGAATTTTCTGTATTTCCATATGTAGTAATGGTTGGCACATTGATTACATTATAACCAGGCCATCCATCTATATTAACTTTGGATACAACATTTAAAAATTTTGTTGGTGTACTTTGTAATGCCTTTTGAATTGTACAATAACATCCAGCTGAACCTTGAGTACTAATTTTTATAACAAATTTATTTAATATTGTATAACAATTAATTCCAGTTTTAGTAGAAGTATCAATTGTTATTCTAAGCATATCATTTGCTGGCGTTGATGATTTTACCTTTCCAATTATAAAAGGATAACCATCAGACAATAAACGTCCTTTAACAACAGGGTCAGCCCCATAATCTTTCCAAGTATTACCTCCATCATTACTATACTCAATAGTAATGCCTTTAGGGTCACCAAAAGCAAATCTGTTTGCTCCAAGTTCTGGAATCATTGCAGCATCAATAGGCCCATAAGAATCAGCAAAATTACGACCACCCCATTTAAGATTTGCTTCATATTGTTCATTTTTATTTACATAAGTATTCTTTATCTTTTCCACGAGTTTAGATAAACCATTGCAGTCAAGAAATTTAGTATTTGCCATATTATACTTATTTATTTAGTTGTTAAATTAAAAAGGCGGAGAAACAAATTCTCCCCCGCCTTATATATCTTTATAATTTATTTAGTAGTGTATTTAACTCCGTCTCAGTAATTGCATAAATAGACTATGGTGTAGATCCATCAAAAGAATACTCTGAAGAGCCATTCCAATTAACTATTGAAAGTTTATTTGTAGTCTATTTAGCTGTAATATCATATGACGTAGTTCCAACCTTAATCTATTTAATATTACTCATATATCTTTAAAAATTAAGCCTGTTGATTAATTGTATGTGTATGACCATTATCTCTAACTGTAATCTCAGTACCAACAGAACCCTGAGTAACAGTAGCCGTATGTTTGTGACTACCTGCAGATGCAGCAGTACCTGTACTAGAAATTGTAGCACCAGTACCCTTAAATGTAAAGGCAGGAGCCGAAGCACTAGGAGCACCTGTAGTTACAGAATCGCCAGTAAATGTAGCAGAAATAACTGTACCAGTACCAGAGAATGATCCACTAGGAGCACCAGTAATAGATACGCCTGAATTTCCAGTACTTGTTGATGTAGTATTTGGAGTCAATGTATAATATCCTGTACTACCAGTTACACCAGTCAAGAAGCTGTTAGAACTTGTAGAAGATACTGTCTTCGTAGTTGAACCAACAGTAACCGAAGAAGCAGACTTCGAAACAGTAGTTGTATTTGTAGCAGTAACAGGAGTCAATGTCAAAATCTCCTCACTTACAGATGCATTAACTGCAGTAACAGATGAATTGCTATTTACAGCTATAAAACGAACTGCTGTAGCGCTAACAGTAGGCACATCAACAGAACCGCTTGAAGAAACCTTGCTACTTGAAGAGCTTACACTCTTAATTGCAGAGAAAGTATTTGAATCAGCAGTACCTTCTGAACTTGTAATGCTAGTAGTCTTGTCGTAGCTATGTGAATGACTAGCACCAGACAAAGTACCCTTGGTAACAGATACGGTACCTGCCGGAGTATAATTTGCTGTTTTACCACTTGATGGAGCAGCGGAAGTTACTGCTACAGAACCAGTAGCTTTTACTGAATGGGTATGGCTAGCTGAAGCAGCAGAACCAGAAATAGTACCAGCTGGAGTATATTCGCCAGAAACACTTACAGTGTGCGTGTGTGCACCATCATTTGCGATTGCAACAGCAGTTCCAGAAACAGCACCACTTGCCAATTTAGCAGAAATATCAGTTGTACTCTTTGCCGTTGATGTTGCCTGGACTGCACCAAATTCATGCCAGTGAGCAGTCACAGGATGACCAGAAGCATCTGGATTCTTTCCATCTTTTGGTGCTGGAGCCCAAATAAATTCTGTATTACCATAGATAACCATATCTCCAACATTGATGCTAGCAACTGTTGCGCTAGCACCATACAAATCTGTAGGAACTTGAACACCGCCGTCTGTAATAACGGTGGTTGTTACACCAACCAATCTTGAATAACCACGGGCGGTTGCATCTTTTATTTCATATACTGTACCATTAAGGTTAATTTTTGATATACTTGCCATATTTTATTATAAATTTTTAAGAGTCCACATTTCATTTTCTTCAGAATATGTACTCGTTATTTTATCCTATTTAGTATTAATTATATCTTGTAACTATTGTATTTTTGTTATAGAAGCGTATGTTTCATCTAAAATATCTGTCAATGAAATAATAGTAGTACCATTGTTAGCAAAAGTTATTTTTAGACCTTTATTTTCTACATCCGCTTCTATTTTATCTACATTAAGGTTTGCGCCAAAATGACAAGCATATAACTGACCACGGGTATATATTTCTTGAACATCTTTAATAAAACACAAACTTTTATCCGTTATTTCTCCATTTTTCAGAGCATTCTCAAAAGAAGATTTTTTCTGAAAATGAATCAAAGGTTTATTTATCATATTTTACTTTTGCCAAAATATAATAAAGTTATTCCATTTCTTCCCAAAGGTCAATTGATTTTATATATCTTTCATCAAGTTTTGTAATCAATATTTTAAGACCATCGAGATCGAGAAATTTATTTTTTGTATCTTTCATCTTTTTAAATATTATTTAATAAATTATTTTAAAAGATCTGCAATTTCTGTCTCTGAAATTGAAACAATGGTAGACTTTTCATCAACATAACTCTTAATCTTTGCAATATCGCTACCAACAACAGCTCCAGTTGCAGTAGTTGCAGTAAGATTTGCCTCTGCATTCTCCGCAGCTGCGGTATGAACTACTCCAGCACCAACATTTGATACTACTACATCTGTAATCTTACCATTTGCCTCAACAACCTTTACTTTAGCAACTGCAGCATCATCAGAAGTTACTGTTGCATTTAAAGCTGCAATTGCGGTATCAACCTTTGCACTAGCATCAGCACTAGCCTATTTTGCTTCTGCAACTTTTGTATCAACATAGATCTTTACATCAGAAGCCTCAGCAAGACCCTTCTTTGGAGCACTTGTATCAGCAGAAGCAGTAGCAATAGGCTGAACCGTAGCAGTAGCGCCAACAGTAAGAGTAGTACCACTCTTCGAAACTGTAGCCTTTACATAATTACTTTCTGCAGCAGCACTTGCACTTTGTATTGCGGTTTCAGAAAGACTTGAAACAACACTTGATACATTTGTTACAGATTGTGCAGTAGCAATCTTTGTTGTGTCAACGCTAAAAGCATTTCCCTCAAGAATTAAGCCGCCATCTGCCTTTGCAGTATAAGTATCAACCAAAGAACTTACATTGATTTTAATAGGATCCTTGCCTGAAGCAGTATTGAACGTAAGAGTAATTTCCTTTGTTTCAGGATCAAATCTGGCAGTATCGAGCATACCATCTTTGATGAAGTCAGAAGCGTCAACAGATGCAATTTCGGTATTTCCAATTCCAGTGAGTTTAATCTTCTTGTTTTTGCTATCATAAGAAAGGCCAATAGTACTTGTAAGATTAGTCCCATCCAATGCAAGAACAGAATCGTTAGCCTTTACTCCAGTTACTTGTACCTCTGGAATAACAACATTAGCAGTAAGTCCTGCTGCCGACTGAGCAAGAGTAACATTACCCTGTGTTTCTGCAATCTTTAACGCTACACCATTATCGTCTACAGTAATAGCTCCAACGCCTTTCTTCGGTGCAAACTTTGCTTTAATAAGATTTACTAAACGTTTTAAACCTTCAAGATCAAGATATTTTTTCTATTCCATATGATTTATTTTTTTATATTTAATTTTAATTAAAATAATTCAATTTTCAAATTTTTTTTATGCTGTTACTGTAGGTTCGGAAAAGTAATCCTCGATTGTACTAGGTTCAATAGCAGTCATTTCAGGAATTCCTAAACTATAAATATCTGCCGGAGAAACTGCTTCAGTTTCTATTACCCTACCTTTTGCATCAGTCGCAATTTTATATAAGCCTTTTGCAACTACTGCACCAACGTTTTTACTTAATTCATCAAGTTTTGATTTATCTGCAGCGGACATAAGACCTGCAGCATCTGCTGTAGCCTCAGTCTTGCCTGCTTTATTTTCAAGACCTGCCTTTGCTTCATCTGCAGTTCTTTGTGCTGCGACTGCTGCTTGATTTGCAGCTGCGGCTGCACCAGATGCATCGTCAGCCTTTTTTTCTACAAGACCTATCTTTACTGTTAGTTGGCTAACAGCTGTTGTATTAGCAATTATTCTCTCATCAAGAGCATTCGTATCATCTGTAGATGCATAATTAGGAGTAACATAAATTGGATCACCGTTTGCGTCTGCTTGTATAATTTGTCCTTCTGTTCCAGTAATACTACAAACCCGATTGAAAGGAGCACCAACAAGAAGTTTGCCATCCCAAGATTTGTCATCTCCTCTAGTTAACGCGCCGTCGATATTTTTCTGTACAACAAGCCATTGGGCTGCGGTTTCACCACTCTTTGCAATAGTACAGATAATTGTATCGCCAACTTCACAGGTTTCTCCAGCATATTCTCCAATAGCACTTATAACATATGTATCGCCAACCTTTGGGTTCTCTGGAAGATCGCTTCCTTGAGAAACACTTCCTTTAAATACAAGAGCCTATGCAAGACCTCCTACTTGTGAGTCAACATAACCTTTTACTGTATCATCGATACCAGCAAGTTTTGCTTGAATAGCAGCAACTGTTCCTTCAGAAGGAAGACCGCTGATATCAACGGTTCCACCATCAGTTGTCCAAACAGTTGTGTTAGACCCTCCAGTTGATTGTCTTAGACCTTCTCCATTTAAAATAATAGTGCCAGGACGTCCAGAACCAAAAGAACTAACTGAGATACCATCTGTTTCCCCTGATTTTGCTTCTATACTAACAGTCGTGTTACCATTTGTAACTTTCAATTCATTTACATCTACACCATTCTTCTGGAGATTTCCGTTACCATCTGTAGTAAGCGCATTCTTGTCACCAAACTCGAGTTTCTTCCAAGGACTTACAGTCCAGGTTTTTTTAGAGTCATCCCAAACACCGTTTGCTTTTGTTAGTTGGTAAAGAGTACCAGCAACATTTGTAATAAAATGATCTGGGAAATCAGTTATAGGTGCTTTATTAAGAAGTTCTACACTCTCAAAGTAATCGCGAGAGAAATTAAACTAAGTTGCTTTAAGGTCAAATTGACTACCAATAATTATTGCCATAAGTTATTCCTCCTAAATTAGTTATTTTTAAAATGATAAATAAACCCAGTAAGCGTGTTACTATTTTTGAGTATACGACAAATATAATCTACGCCATCTATTGTCGTTTCTTTTTCCAAAAAATCTCCAGTAACATCAAAATTATTCTAATCGTATATTTTTAATGTAGCTGGTTTCATATATTTTGGATATAAATAACAAGGATGCTAATTATTTGTTGTTACAGTTATATCACCATATGCAGAATTCTAAAGCTCACTAATAGCGGTTAAACTAGCAAAAGACGTTGGAGCATCTGTGGTATTAAGAGCACCACTATATCTCTTGTGAACAGTAATAATACTTGTTGTTTTATAATCTGATTTTGCTCCTTCATCTGCTTTTGCAGTCAAAGTAAACGAAATTGTCTTGTGAGAACTAATATCAATAGGATCCCAAGTGAGAGTTTTTGTTCCAACGGGAACAGTCTTTGTAGTAGATCCATAATCTACTTTCTATTCTGTAACAGTATGCTTTTGATTTTTATAATCCCAGGTCAATACTGGAGAAATAGGAGTAGTGTTTACTTCAATTACACTAGGCTTATTGGAACTAAAAGAAGAAATACCAAAAGGATATTTATCTGCAACCAAAGCTGCATAATCGCTCAAATCAAACTTTGAACCATCGGTTGCCCAAACAATATTCGATGCGCCATTTTGTGCAGCAACAACTCCTTTTGCTTCTGCGATTTTAATACCATCATTAAAAGTCTACTGACCTGTTACGGCGTTCTTACCATCAAGCCTAGTAAAAGTGTTTTTAATCTATCTGACTAAAGTCTCAAGACCGTGTTCGTCAAGAAATTGTGTATTTGCCATATTATTTATTATTATTTAAAATAATTTTCAATATCCGAATCACTTATTTTATCTACAGGAATATCATTCAGTTTCAAACCGTTTTGAGAAACAGAAAGATTTGTATTGGAAGTATCATCAATTTTAATATTCATTTTACCTCCATTTATCTCAAGACCGTCCCCAGCAGAAATTCCAGAAGATGGAAGAATTTCTTTTACAAGAATATATTGGCCATTCTCGTAAACCGATTGACAGAGATAATTTAATTCTCCTCGTGTGCCAATATTTATTTCACCATTTTCATTAACTGAAGCATCTTCTCGTCCGATCTTTACTTGGAATATATTTGAAGCCTTTATAGAGCCATTAAAAGTATTTTCGCCCATTTTAATATTATAAACTAATTTCTTAGTTTCACCATCCCAGACTTCCTCTATTACTCCATTGTTTATATAATTAATACGGTTTTCAAGATCATCAATAGTTTTCTATTGTTCTTGATAAACCTTTTCTATAGCTGTTATCTTATTATTTAAATCTTCAAGATTACCAACTTCTGAAGATCCTACACACTACCAACTGCCTTTTAATTTAAGCCAGATGCTTCCGGATTCTTTAACCCAGAGATGAAAATCCGTTGGAGGAGGCGTTTTATCGTCTCCCCTCCATACCGAAATATTTTTATTAAGTGGTGCCATGTTATTTTAATAATCTTGTATTTTACAAAATATTAAATCCTTTCATAATCAAGAAATATTTACAATTGCACTTCCCCAATTATTTTCTATACTGTTAAATATATTATAGACAATAGAGTTGTATTCTATAGTTCCTGTATTTGCAAACTCCCACTAACTACCATTTACAGTAAAAATAGGATTTCCATATGACTACGGAATAAAGAACCATAATTTCTCTTGGTCGTCTGACTATATAGTAACAGTACATTGTCTGGATGGCAGTACAACTTTTTCAAGAGAGAGGATGTCTGGAGAGCCGATGTCTGGTTGATAGTTACTTGAACCATAATAAATTCCAGGGCAGAAATTAATTGACTCAGTGTCTTCTGCAGTTTCCTTTCCATCGCTTCCTACAATTTTAAAAGTGCTGTTCTATACAGTATCTCCATTAATTGTAATACTTCTTATAGATTTGTCTAAATCAAGCCCGCCAGGATATTCGGAACTATATAAAGTCTGACTATCAATTTCCTTATTATATTTCCAGCTAACTACGACATTCTATATAGTATCACCAATTTCTGCAATATTTGGAGTAACATTTATTGAAACAGTAAGTCTATTGCGTAAAAGGTAATCAATTACCTATCTGAGTGTTTTTAATTCAGGATAATCGCGATTATAATATATAATATTATCAATATTTGTTGGATTGTTTCCAATTTTTTCTTTTTTCAGATAATCATTAAACCTATTATAAACAAATTCCATTTCATTGAAAACGCCCAGATTTTTCAATGCTTGTTGTTTTTCACTTTTTGTATAAAACTCAGAAAGGAAATTTCTCTTTTTAAGTACTTGATCATAACAAGGATTATTGCGCTCTTTTGTCAAAAGAACACCTTCTTGTTCTGAAATTCCAAATATATTATTTTCCATACATTTTTACCTAAAAAGATTGTGTCTAAGCATCCAGATATACGACTGCATAACTGTTTGAAAAATCTTCAATTGTTTTATGAGTGCTACCAGATGTTTCGTTTCCCAATTTCTTTTTGCATACAACTCCACTGCAATTATTTACAGGTTGTCCAAAAATATTACCATAAGTACCATAACCAAATCTACTGTTTTTGCAACCATCTGCAAAAACGTTGTCATGGCAATCTGATTCCAAATTTACATTCTGCGTATCATTCAAGAAGATATTTCTAATTGCACCTTTTTCAAGTCTGTTGTTTTTCCATCCATGTTCAGAACCATCGAGCCCATCATTATCAAAAGTGTAAAAATATGTATCTTTTGTATATGTTTTTGGAAAATCCTTTAATTCATCCAATGTCTTCTTGAATTTAATATTCTTGAAATCATAAAAGGCTTCGTTGTTATTTTGGTCTTTAAGATACGTTATTGTACCTTTATTATATTCTCCTGTAGCTACTTCACTCCTTGCAATGTCATATTCTACAGTCCATTTGCTACAATTGTTATTTGAATCTTCTGGACAAAAGATTCCTACTCTAGGATCGAAAGTGGACTTGCTTGTCGGGTGGAGGAACAACCAATATGTCTTGCCTTTCATAACACCGTCACTTCCATCGGAGTAAATAGTTTGGAAATCCTAAATTACATATACATGACCAACTTTAAGTTCTTCAGATTCTTTTAATTGAAGTACTGTGTCATAAGTCAATAGGTGTACGATAGGATCATACTCAGAGAATTCTCCAGATGTAGTAATTCCTAGATTCTTTTTAATTATAGCTTTTTCTTCATCGGAGAAATCTGAAAAATATTCATCTCTCTTGATGTAATTCTCCAAATCCTTTAGACATACGTGCCTAAATTGATTATTACATGCCATAATTTATAAAATATTCGTAAATTATTTCCGGTTTATCTACATTACTCCATACACCAAGAAAATTAATCTCGTTGAGTATATAACTAAAATCATCTTTATATCCTTTGTTCATTCTTTTTACAATACGAACATAATCTTTTATGATTTTCTTTTTAAGATTATTTACAGCAACCGCATCCGTTTTCTGACATTGTGCGCACATTTGATCCATTGCAAAATCCTCCACAATAATTAACTTCTTCAAGAATCCTTTCTGCTTCTCCAAAATTACCAAATTCTATATGGTATTTCAAAACGTTAATAGTCATCCAAAGAAAATCTCTTTTATATGTATTTTCATCAAAATTATCAGATTTTTTACATCTGATACTTATATCATTAAACAAGGATTTACAAATTTTAACATAACAATTATAAAGTTGATAAATCATAAATTGATCTATATCAACTCTTGATATTGTTGTGTTTTCAGTATTTATATTTGCAATTACGCCAGAATCAACCGTTTTAATTTTTCCATCACAATATGTAAAGATTTGAGTTCCATCCGTAAAATAAACCTCAAAACCTTTTGTGATTAAATTGTCTTCTCTTTGCATTTCTTTTTCAAACCATTCGCAAGTTGGAAGAATACAATGATAAATTGTATAATGTCCATCCTATCCAAGAGAATAATACTATTCATCAAGAAATGAAGAATGATCTGTAAATAAAGTTGCAACGATTTCTTGGCTATCGACCTTGTTCCTTTGTATTATATTAATAGTACAAGTTTCGCTATATTTAAATCTATTCTATTCGTAATACTGTTCAGTATCAACTTCCTATTCTTCTATATACTCATAAGAGTCCTAGGTCAGATCAGTTATAACGATACGATTTGTACCTATATTACATATTTTATATTTTGGTGTCATTCAAGTTGTTTTATTTGATCGTTATATGGATTACCATCAGATATCTATTTAAGTTCAATCTCAGTCCTTCTTTTCGCTTCTTCAGCCATATCGGTTTTATATGTTCTATCAGTCTAAGCCTTGAACTATTCTATCTGATATTTGAGTTCCATTTCTTTCTGATCCATCTAAAGTTTTGTCTGATTGAGTTTCTGAACTTGCTATTGAAATTGTTGTAGCTGTTTTCCAGCTTCTTTTAATTGCTATTGTAATTGCTCATTTTGCTACTACAATTGCATAATTGTAGAGCCTTCTTCCTTTTGCTTTTGCATTGCTTTCTAAATCTTGTATTTAAGATCTGGAAGACTTTTACTTGTAAGAGCTTCAACTATAATATCTGGAGGAAGTCCACCAGATTTAACAAATTCAGGTATAACTGCACGAACCTATTCCAAATCTTTTATAATATCCGCACTTGTAATAATACGAACATCAAAATCGGTAAGAGTAAAATATTCTGGTAAAGCAGTAAAGACTTTTTGGTATTTATCTCCTAATACTATACTTCCTGTAAGACCGTTTTTCCAAACTATTTTTGCCTAGTTTAGACAGTCTAGAAGAAGCTCATTTACTATAAGATCCATTTGATGATAATACTACTTTGTCTATATAAAAGAATTCTAAACACCAACTTTTACATTGGTTACAGCATCCTTCTATTGTATTCCATTTAATCTTTCTCTAAACACACCAGTAATTGACGATACAGTTGCTTCTATAGACTCTATTGCAATCTATATAGCCTATACTGATTGTGCTTTTACAGTATTATCAAAACCATTAAAAATAGTATTCAAAGGCGCTGCTCCTTGAGCAAGTCGTCCTTCTTGTGATGAATCGAGCAAACCAAGACCTTGCTTTTTAAGAGACATCCAATTTTTTACTCTTTCAGGTAAATCGACACCAAGCTATGCCGGTATAAGTGTCATGTCTATCCAGTCACCAATAGTACCACTGCTAGCTATTAAATTGTCACGATAGAATATCAAGAGATCATACTAGTCCTAAAGGGATGCACAAGTTAAAACCATTGAATATGGATTTTGTCCTCTATTGAGAAAATATAATCCGTTTACAGATAATCCGCATTGACTCGGATTTGATCTACTTCTAATAACTTTGTCATCTTTTCCTGTAAGTATATAAATCTCTTCTCCTATTCGTATCGTTGTATATCTTTGCATCACGAAATTCTTATCTGTCTCAAGCCACTCTACTTCATAAACTGGAATAAGTTCACTATGCATATTATATCCTTGTGATGGATAACCGGGAGTAACTTCAACGCCAGCTTTCAAACCGTCTGTTGCAGGAACTCCTTCTTTGTTTACTCCCATATGGACATAATACCATGCATTTTCATAGATAGAGCCCCACTTTTCATCAAGAACTTTTCTATCATTTTCGGTCATCCGTTTACCGTAAACGTTGAGAATCTGCTGCTTTGACATCCAACTCCTAACCACAACTCTATATGAGTTTTTGACATACGGCGATTCAATGTTTCTATCGATAAAAGTATTTAACGGATTAAGAACCTATATTTTAATATTGTTGTTATCAACTGTGGGCTTTACTCTATAAAACGCATAGCCAGTGACAAGCAGATCAAACAGCATATCACGTAATGCAGTAATTAGATCTGTATCTCTAGACTACTATATATATTCTAAAACATTCTACGCAGCTATTTCATACTATGAAATAAAATTTTTATTCAAATCTTCAATTAGCTATTTTAACTACTACTCTATAAGTCCATCGTTCTATTGTTTTCCCGCAGCTTGACTTACAAGAGAATTCTTCATTTTCTATAAAAGAAACTATCTTGATTGTCTTGCTATTTCAAGTTGTTTGTCTCGATATATATGCGAAATAGTATCTTCATCCTTGCACTATATTTTTGGAATAATAGGCATTTCTAGGTACTCTCCGATTAATGCATCAACATGCTTTTTTATCAATGGGGTAAACCGAAGTGTTGTAGGTACATTCGCACCATAGACTTCTTCCAAATATCTAAACTAATCAGCATCACGCACTCCATTATAATAGTTATACGCTTTCTGTAAGTCATATTTGGCGTAGACCAATTCAGTAATAGCTTTATTAGTCTTTTCAATAAGTTCGTCTTTCGTCATGGCAGCCACATGCTGTATTTCTTTCCTGGCATTCTGTAGGCTCTCGTAAATTTACAGAACCATAAAATACCAGATTAAATCTCCTATCTTTTATTTCTTGTCGTAAAAATTCCAAAAACTTTCGACCTTCCAATTCTGCATAAATAGTTATTGGTTGATCAGGAGTATTCATTCCAAGTTTAACACAATATCCAACTGGTAATTTCTATATGGATATTTTACCAGTGTATTCCTTGTGATAAATATCCATTATAGTATCTCGGATCACTTGTTCTAATTCTTCCAGGGTCTTCATATGTGTTTCCAAAATTATTATTCCACCTTATATTATTGTTATTATTCTAATCCGGAATCTCACCATATCGTCTCCTTCCGAATTCATCTGTATAATATCCTATCCTTCTCCAAGTCTTGGTCAAATCTTCAACTTTATATGGAACTACTCCCTGAAGTTCTTCATCTGCCAACTCCGCCATTGCCATTGCAGCGATAATATCGAATTTTCTTTTATTTTCATTCGTATATCTGTTGGCTTCATCCAGCATATCTTCAAACCATATATTGTGACAATAGTCTTCTATATAATCTCTGATCAAATCTGTTTGATGATCAATAATTGCTGGAGTGGCAGGAGTTCCATACTATTTATTTGTGTTTCTAGCAGTTTCTGCTAAAGTTGCACGAGGTCTTCTCATAAACCTTGATATTAATCCTCTGCTTTTTGCATATGGAATAATACCCTATCTTGTAGCCTCTATATTTATTGTAGCATTATAATATTCTACTAGTTTCATTGCTATCTTATATGCCTCACGAATATCGTTTGGCCTATCCTTATATATTGCAACATACTATGGTTCTTGTAAACCATATGTACGTTTTTTTACAACTAAACAAAAATCGGAAGCATCCTTTGTATATTCAGAAGTTTGTAATTTTCCAATATCAATTCCGTCAATTCCTATAACATATAGATTTCTTATAGGCTCATTTGGAGGATTCCAAATTACTTTTCCTTCTTCATCTTTTTTCTACGGTAATAACCATAGTGGATCTTCCAATATTCTTATTTTTCCAGTTGGACTATCTATCCAATGAAATCCTGTAATATTCTATTCGAGATGCTCGCCATTTTTATACGTATATTCTAACCATCCTGTTTTAATTGGAGGACATTCTTTTAAAGCTCTTATTCTTGTTAATTGTTCAACAATATTTCCTTTATTGAATTTATTGTCTCCTTCCATATTAAACGCCTCTTCAGCAGTCCAGCAGCGCTCAGCGCATTTCTCCACATATTTAGTAGGTAATGCCGCAAGAGCATCTCTTTCTACTTGTAAGACCTTTTTGAATTCAGCTTCATTACAAACTCCTCTTTCATCCATATAAACTGGATTTAAAGACTATACATAATATGGCATAAAGAACCCTGTTTCAACGAATTCTTTTGTTTCTGTATAATTATGACGATATGGTAATATTTTAAATGCTCTTGGCTCATAATAAATTGTGCGAAGTCCTTCAAGAGCTGGGCCGCGGTCTCCGCCAGTGCCGCCAAATAACATAATGCCTCTAGGAACTCCCTAAACTTCAACAAGTTCCTAGCCCTGTATAATTGCTGTTGTAAGTCCAACCCAACTTCCACATTCGTCATATATTAACAGATCAACACGATCTCCTCGAATATTTCCAGGATCTTTTCCTATAACTCCAGTAACAGACGACTAGAAACCATCTGCTACTTTCTGTCCATTAATATTTCTATAAAATCCAGATCTTTTACAAAGAGCAGAATCCTCTATTTGACGTAACCTAAACATACCACCATCAGTTTTACTATCTAAAAACATTAAAGAATGGGTAAATTTTTTATAAGTACGTTTAAGTTTTAATTCATCATAACAAGTAATCAAAGTTTCACTCTATCGAATATTAATAAACATATTTGTTGCTATTGATGCATTTATCTCTGAAAATCCTACTGACCTCGCTTTCATAAGCGCGGCATGTAAATGCAATCTTTTAGCCATTTCAAAATAATGAAAAAATGCATACTGTGATGCAAAAAATATTGGGAAATCATCACGAGTTCCCGAACCTGACTTTTGACCTACCGTAACTACAGGAAGAGTATAATAATTTAAAAAGAAGTAATTATCTCCAGTAATAGTATAACCATGAGAAGTATATCCTTCTTTGCATCTTCTGTTCTCTTCCTGCCAAAAATCATTATAAGGCTTTGATTTAAATCTGTAAGAGCAGTAGTGCCCAGTTCGTTTATAAGTATCTCTTGCCTCTGTAAACCATTCTGGC
>ULQK01044812.1_pt1 | contig 17539 bp, 10 predicted proteins | sample 1954371 | NCBI WGS metagenome assembly ULQK01 (sample SAMEA4835652, study PRJEB28245) | human gut metagenome | biome: gut microbiome; material: fecal sample | place: Denmark | collected 2008 | reverse complement strand
CCCGATGTCGGTGACGGTCTGGCCCGGGTATTTGTTCTTCACATAGTCGGCGACCTGTTGCGGGATCAGCTTCATCGGGATGCCGTCGGCACTCTCGATGTCGGTCCATGCACCGTTCTGCGAAAACATGATTTCATCGCCGTTGTCGAGCCGCACCTTGTAGGCGAAGAGGTGTGCCGAAGGGTCGAAGCGGATGCGTTCGACACGGTCTTTTGCGTAGAAGTCGCGGATGAAGGCCTGTGCGGCTTCGGGCAGCGCATCGAATTTTACCGTGCGGTTTTCGACCATCCGCCCTTTCATGGGCGTCCGGTCGGGGCGTTTATCGTCGTCGGGAGCGTTTGCCGCCGCCGTTGCGGCCGTCGTGAAGACGAAGAGTGCGGCGGCCGTCAGAATCCAGTTTTTCATAGTCGTATGATTTTAAGACGTTGACCGCTGTCGTCCAAATACCGCACCAAAAACGGCGGGACGGGGCATCGCACCCCGTCCCGTCGTCGTACAGCCGCCGCGGACTATTTCACGAACCGGCCGAAGAAATGCCATATCTCTTCGGAGGTGTCCATATCCTTCTCGGCCCAACTGTGGCCGCCGTCTACGACCTCGTAGAGCCAGACTTCGTTGCCGCCGGTGCCCCCGACGAAGCGGTGCGCCACCACGGGATGCCGCCGCAGGGCCAGCGTATCGATCTGTTCGCGCACGCAGCGGTTGGCGGCGACCCAGTAGCCGACGGCGATCTCGACGGGCAGGTAGGCGCCCCAGCCGCCCTTGTTTTCCAGATCGCCCTCCCACGCGGAGGTGCGATCTTCGGTACCGTGGATCTCGAAGAGCGGGATCGGCGCCGGCGTGTCGCAGTCGCGGTACATCCATTCCAGCGTCAGCCCCGAAACCGGTGCGACGGCAGCGAAGACGTCGGGACGGGAGTAGGCGAGCAGGTAACACATCTCGCCGCCGTTCGACATGCCGGTACAGAACGTGTTTTTCCGGCTCAGGCCGTACTTGTCCTGCAACAGACCGGCCAGTTCGCAGAGGAACGACACGTCGTCGACGGTCATGTCGGCCTGGAACGGGTACCCGACGTTCCAGCAGGTTTTGCCGCGGCCGTCCTTCACGCCCTGCGGGGAGCAGACGGCGAAGCCGTGGCGGTCGGCCGCTTCGTTCATGCCGTAGCGGTCGAGGTTGAAATTGCCTCCGTAGCCGTGCAGCACGAAGACGAGCGGCGCGTCGTCGGACACTCCTTCGGGCAGATAGAGGCGGTAGGTGCGTTCCAGTCCGTCGACCGTGCAGGTCTCGACGGTCATCCCGGCGGGTCTCGGCGAGGAGGTTCCGAAGGCCGGAAGGGAATACGACAGCATCAGCAGAATGCCGATCGGAAGAATACGTTTCATTTCGGATGGGTTTAGGTCGTGTAAATATAGGGATTCTTTTCCGAAAAGCGAATGCGGGAGCCTCGCTTTGTCGCCGTCCCGTGCCGTAAGAAAGCCCCGAAAGTCTCCGCGGAGGGACTTTCGGGGCGGTTGCGTACCGGATTTTCGGAGAGGTTACCAGATGATCACGCGCTCCTCGACGGGCATGTACATCGCGCCGTCGGTGATCGAGAAGGCATCGTAAAAGTCTTGCAGGTTGCGCAGCGTGGCGTCGACGCGCCACTTGCCCAGCGAGTGTACGTCGAGCTTGGTGAGACGTGCGATCTCCTCGTCGCGGATGTTCTGCGCCCAGAGTTGTGCGTAGGCCAGATAGAAGCGTTGTTCGGGGGTGAAGCCGTCGATCGGTGCGGGCTTCTCCTTGCCTTCGAGCGAATTGTGGTAGGCCGTGTAGGCGACGCGCAGACCGCCCTGGTCGGCGATGTTCTCGCCCAGGCAGAGCGCGCCGTTGGCGAAGAGGGCCGGTTGATCCCCCTTGGCGGGCAGTACCTCGATCGCATCGAACTGCTTGACCAGAATGTCGGTCTTGGCCTTGAACGCGGCGGCGTCCTCTTCGGTCCACCAATTGTTCATGTTGCCGTCCTTGTCGAAGTTGCGGCCCTGGTCGTCGAATCCGTGGGTCATCTCGTGGCCGATCACCACGCCGATGGCGCCGTAGTTGACCGCGTCATCGGCATCGGGGTTGTAGAACGGCGGCTGGAGAATGGCCGCAGGGAAGCAGATCTCGTTGGTCGTGGGATTGTAGTAGGCGTTGACCGTCTGCGGCGACATGAGCCATTCGTCCTTGTCGACCGGCTTGCCGAACTTGCGCAGATTGTCGAGCGTGCCCCACAGGCTCGCGGCCTTGATGTTCTGCCAGTAGCTCTCGGAGGGATCGATCGTGAGCGTCGAATAGTCCTTCCACTTGTCGGGATAGCCGATCTTGACGTGGAACGACGCCAGCTTCTCCTGCGCCTTGGCCTTCGTGGCGTCCGACATCCAGTCGAGAGCGGCGATGTGCTCGCCGAGCGCCGTTTGCAGGTTCCCGACCAGTTCGAGCATCCGCTCCTTGTCCTTGGCAGGGAAGTATTTGGCGACGTACATCTCGCCTACGGCCTCGCCCAACACCGAGTTGGGGATCGACATGGCGCGTTTCCAGCGGGGACGCTGCTCCTCCTTGCCGGCCATCTGACGGCCGAAGAAGTCGAACGAAGCGGCATAGAAGTCGTCGCTCAGGTAGGAGGCCGCGCTGGTGAGGTATTGAGCGGCCAGGTAGTAGCGCAGCGTCTCGATCGGGGTCTGTTTGACCAGTTTGTTCATCCCCTCGAAGAAACTCGGCTGTCCGACGATGGCACGGTCGATCCCTGCGACCTGTACCTTGCCCAGTTCATCGAAAAGCACCTCCCAGTCGATGGTGTCGTATCTCTTTTTGAGGTCGGCGACGCTCATCGGATTGTAGCTGCGGGCGATGTCGCGCAACTCGACGTTCGACCACGAGGCGCGGGCCAGTTCGGTTTCGAAGGCCACGACGTCGGCTGCGGCCCGCTTCGCCTCGGCCTCCTCCGTGCCCGAAAGGACGAAGAGTTTGGCGAGCAGCTCCTCGTAGCCTTTTTTCAGGGCGGCGTTCGACTCTTCGAGGTAGTAGTCGCGGTTACCCATGCCCAGACCGCTCTGTTCGAGGTAGAAGGCGTTGGTGTTGCTGTCCATCAGGTCGGCCATCACGCCGAAGGCGAAGAGCGGATTGCCCACGTCGAGCATCATCTCCGTGAGCGCCTTGGTCAGCGCGGGTCCCTTTTCGACCTGCATGATCGCGGCCAGGTCGGCCTTGACCGGTTCGGCGCCTTCCTTGTTCAGACGTACCGAATCGAGCCCCATTTTGTAGAGGTCGGAGATCTTCTGGTCGACCGAACCCGGCGCGGCCTCGATCTTGGTCATCTCCTGAAAGAGGTCGTTGATGCGCACCTCGTTGTTCTCGCGCAGTACGTCGAACGAGCCGAAGCGCGAGAATTCGGGTTTCAGCGGGTTCTTGGCCTGCCATCCGCCGGTGGCGTACTGGTAGAAATCTTCGTTCGGGGCGACCGACAGGTCGAAATTCGACGGGTCGATGGCCGGCGTTTTGGCTGTTTTGTCGTTGCAACTCATCATACAGGCGAGCGTTGCAAAAAGAATGACTTTTTTCATCTGGGTTCTTTGTTTTAAACATGAAAGAGCCGCCTTCGGCAGAAGGACAGCTCTTTCGGACATCAGCGTTCGGGACGCATTATTTCTTGCAGATAGCGGCTACGCCCGGAAGTTCCTTGCCCTCGATGGCTTCGAGCAGCGCGCCGCCGCCGGTCGAGATGTAGGATACCTGATCGGCCATGCCGAACTTGTTGATGCATGCCACCGAGTCGCCGCCGCCGATGAGCGAGAAAGCGCCCTCGGCCGTCGCCTTGGCGATCGCTTCGGCGATCGCGCGCGATCCTTCGGCGAACTTGTCGAACTCGAATACGCCGGCAGGGCCGTTCCACAGAATGGTCTTGGCGCCTTCGATCGCGGCGGCGAAAGCCTTGCGCGATGCGGGACCGGCATCCATGCCCTCCCAGCCGTCGGGGATGTCGTTCACGGGGCAGATCTGCGTATTGGCGTCGTTCGAGAAGGCGTCGGCCGCCACGCAGTCGGTGCCCAGCACCAGATTCACGCCTTTGGCCTTGGCCTTGGCGATGATGTCGAGCGCCAGTTGCAGTTTGTCGTCCTCGCAGATCGAGTTGCCGATCTTGCCGCCCTGCGCCTTGGCGAAGGTGAAGGTCATGCCGCCGCAGAGGATCAGGTTGTCGACCTTGTCCATCAGGTTCTCGATGATGCCGATTTTGGTCGATACCTTCGAGCCGCCCATGATGGCCGTGAAGGGACGTTTGATGTCGCTCAGGATGTTGTCGACGGCTTTCACCTCCTTCTCCATGAGGTAGCCCAGCATCTTGTTGCCGGCGTCGAAGTAGTCGGCGATCACGGCCGTCGAGGCGTGCTTGCGGTGCGCCGTTCCGAAGGCGTCGTTGATATAGCAGTCGGCGTACGAAGCCAGTGTCTTGGCGAACTCCTTCTGCGAAGCCTTCATCGCCTTCTTGGCCTCCTCGTAGGCGGGATCCTCCTTCTCGATGCCCACGGGCTTGCCCTCTTCTTCGGGGTAGAAGCGGAGGTTTTCGAGCATCAGCGCCTCGCCCGGTTTGAGCGCCGCAGCGGCCTCGGCGGCCTTGGCGCAGTCGGGGGCGAACTTGACGGGCACGCCCAGCTTTTCGCTCACGGCGTCGACGATCTGGCTCAGCGAGAACTTGGGGTTGACCTTGCCTTTGGGCTTGCCCATGTGCGACATGATGACGAGGCTGCCGCCGTCGGCGAGCACCTTTTTCAGCGTGGGAAGCGCCCCGCGGATGCGGGTGTCGTCGGTGATTTTACCGTTTTCATCCAGAGGCACGTTGAAGTCCACGCGGACGATCGCGCGTTTGCCCTTGAAATCGTAAGAATCGATTGTTGCCATAATGCGTTGAATTTTAAAGTATATCTTAATGCGTTGAATCCCATTCTCTTGTCAAATTCGGGTTTCGAGCCGGCACCGGAGCCTCCCGCTGCCCGATGCGGCGGAATCCGCAGGCGGTCGCCGTCCTCGTCCGGCGGCAGCGTCTTGTGCGGCGGCTCCGGTCGCGTCCCGCAAATGTACGCATTTATTTTCAGAAATACGCACTCGTCTGTTTGTAAAATAACACTGCGGCGGGATTTCCTTCCCTGTCGCGGCGGTGCGTCCGGTCCGGCTTCGGCTGTTCGGCTTTCCGCACGGCGCGGCCGGGTCGCCGCAGAACTGCTCTATTTGCGGATCGATGCCTGCGTAGGAGGCATATTGCGGGCCTCCGCGGGAGGCTTCGGCCGCGGTCGAAGAACGAATATTTTTAGCAGAATTTGTCTGTGAACATGTCAGAAATATCCCGCACTTCAATTCGATTTTTCCTGCGAGGAGCAGTTTTTACCACCTTTTGACACCAAAAGGTGGCGCCAAAAGTGTCCGCAGGGCACCTTCGTCGGGATCGGACGGCGGTTCGAGCGCTCGGAGCGGGTGTGCAAAACAGCGCAGTCTTTTGTGCCCGCTCAGTGAGAACCGCCGTCCGATCTGATTCCTCCTCCGGTGCAATGCGGAAGTGTTGTGCGCTGCGCGCAACCATGATTATTTCATCTCTTGAATTTCATTCTTCTTTTTCTTAGGCTTTTTGATGCGGATTTCGTAATTTTGTCACATAGTATTTCGAAAAAGAGGAAAAACGAAGAGAGAAATTCAAGAATATGGCAAAAGAGTTCAAACGCTATCTGGTGACGTCGGCGCTCCCCTATGCCAACGGGCCGGTGCATATCGGTCATCTGGCGGGGGTCTACATCCCGTCCGACATCTACACGCGCTATCTGCGCCGCCGCGGGCGCGACGTGCTGTCGATCTGCGGCAGCGACGAGCACGGCGTGGCGATCACGATCAAGGCGCGCAAGGAGGGGGTCTCGCCCAAGGAGATCATCGACCGCTACCACAACCTCATCAAGCGTTCGTTCGAACGGCTCGGCATGTCGTTCGACATCTATTCGCGCACCTCGTCGCCCGTCCATGCCCAAACGGCGTCGGATTTCTTCCGCAAGCTCTACGCCGAGGGCAAGTTCATCGAGAAGACCTCCGAGCAGTACTACGACGAGGAGGCGCAGCAGTTTCTGGCCGACCGTTACATCGTGGGCACCTGTCCCCACTGCCAGAACGAAAAGGCCTACGGCGACCAGTGCGAGAAGTGCGGGTCGACGCTTTCGCCCGACGAACTGATCGCACCCCACAGCGCGTTGTCCGGTTCGCCGCTCGTCAAGCGCGAGACCAAGCACTGGTACCTGCCGCTCGACAAGTACGAGGGATTTCTGCGCGAGTGGATTCTCGAAGGGCACAAGGAGTGGCGTCCCAACGTCTACGGGCAGTGCAAGAGCTGGCTCGATCTGGGATTGCAGCCGCGTGCCGTGAGCCGCGATCTGGACTGGGGCATCCCCGTTCCGGTCGAGGGGGCCGAGGGCAAGGTGCTCTACGTGTGGTTCGACGCGCCGATCGGTTATATATCCGCCACGAAGGAGCTGACGCCAGACTGGGAGCGTTACTGGAAGGACTCCGGAACCAAGATGGTGCACTTCATCGGCAAGGACAATATCGTCTTCCACTGCATCGTCTTCCCGTCGATGCTCAAAGCGCACGGCGAGTACATCCTGCCCGAGAACGTGCCGGCCAACGAGTTCCTCAATCTCGAAGGCGACAAGATCTCCACGTCGCGCAACTGGGCTGTCTGGCTGCACGAATACCTCGACGAGTTCCCGGGAAAGGAGGACGTGCTGCGCTACGTGCTGTGCGCCAATGCGCCCGAATCGAAGGACAACGACTTTACGTGGAAGGATTTCCAGGCGCGCAACAACAACGAACTGGTGGCCGTGCTGGGCAACTTCGTCAACCGCGCGCTGGTGCTCACGCAGAAATACTACGGCGGCGAGGTTCCCGCATGCGGCAGCCTCACCGATTACGACCGCGGGACGCTGGCCGAATTGCAGGCGGTGAAGGCGACGCTCGAACAGAATATCGAGAACTACCGCTTCCGCGAGGCGTTGAAGGAGGCGATGAACGTGGCGCGTATCGGCAACAAGTATCTGGCCGACTGCGAGCCGTGGAAACTCGTCAAGACCGATCCCGAACGGGTGAAGACGATCCTCAACATCGCCTTGCAGATCACGGCCAACCTCTCGATCGTCGTCGAACCCTTCATGCCCTTCACCGCGGCCAAGTTACTGGCGATGCTGCGGCTCGAACCGTTGGACTGGGAGCGTATCGGGGCGACCGATCTCGTTGCCGCCGGTCACCGGATCGGGACGCCCGAGTTGCTTTTCGAGAAGATCGAGGACGACGTTATCCAGGCGCAGCTCGATAAGCTGGCGGCGACCAAAGAGGCAAATTTGGCGGAAGAGTCGTCTCAAAATATTGACCCTCAGAAAGATAGTATATCGTTCGATGATTTCCAACGCATGGATATACGTGTTTCGACCATTCTTGCGGCCGAGAAGGTCGCCAAGACCAAGAAGCTGTTGAAGCTGACTGTCGACACGGGTATCGACCGGCGTGAGATCGTGTCGGGCATCGCCGAACATTATACGCCCGAGGAGCTGGTCGGTCGGCAGGTGTTGGTGCTCGTCAATCTCGAACCCCGTACGCTCAAAGGAATCGAGTCGCACGGTATGATCCTCATGGGCGAGGATGCTGCGGGCAAACTCGTGCTGCTGGAACCGGCGGCTCCGGTAAACAGCGGTGCGGTCGTTGGATAAAAACCTCTTAAACTCTTTAAGATTATGGAAAACGTGGATTGGGCGGCGTTGCCGTTTAACTATCACAAGACGGATTACAACGTCCGCATCTCCTACAAGGACGGCAAATGGGGCGAGCCGGAACTGACGCAGGACGAATATATTTCGGTGCACATGTCGGCTCCCTGCCTGCATTACGGCGTCGAGTCGTTCGAGGGGTTGAAAGCCTTTCGCGGCGCCGACGGCAAGGTGCGGCTCTTCCGTCCCGACGAGAACGGCAAGCGTTTCGCCGCGACGGCCCGCAAACTCTGCATGGCCGAACTGCCCGTCGAAACCTTCGTCGAGATGTGCCGCATGGTGGTCAAGGCCAACGAGCGGTTCGTACCTCCCTACGGGACGGGTGCGACGCTCTATCTTCGACCTTTGGAGATCGGCATGGGTGCTTTCCTGGGCGTACACCCCGCCAAAGAGTTCATGGTGTGCGTCTTCGTCTCGCCTGTCGGAGCCTATTTCAAGGAGGGCATCAAACCGATTCGCGTGATCGTGAATCCCGATTATGACCGTGCTGCTCCACGTGGAACGGGCGATGTCAAGTGCGGCGGCAACTATGCCGCCAGCCTCGAAGCGGGCGAGGAGGCCAACCGGGAGGGATATGCCAATTCGATGTTCGTCGATGCAGTCCACCGGAAATATATCGAGGAGTGCGGCGCCGCCAATTTCTTCGGTATCAAAGACAATACTTACATTACGCCGAAATCGACCTCGATCCTGCCTTCGATCACCAACAAGAGCCTGCGGCAGTTGGCGAAGGATATGGGGATGAAGGTCGAAGAGCGTCCCGTTGCGGTCGACGAGCTCTCGACGTTCGAAGAGTGCGCCGCCTGCGGAACGGCTGCGGTGATCTCGCCTATCGGCTATATCTACGACAAGGAAACGGGTCGCGAATGGAAGTTCGGTGACGAACCGGGCAAGCGCTGCTTGGAGATGTACAACAAATTGCAGGATATTCAGTACGGCCGCTGCGACGATCCCTACGGCTGGACGTTGGTCGTCGAGTAGTTATAGTATAAGTAGTTATAGTATAAGGAGCGTATTTCGGGAGGTAGTGTATGAATTTCTCTTGACCTTCGGAAATACGAATTTTGGTACGGAAAACATGCTGTCTCCTTGTGTGACCGCGTGTTTTTTTTTGGGAAAATACGGTGATTTCATACGCATGTATGAATTGAATTCAAGAGATCATGATTCGTATTGAGACCGAGCGGGTTAATTTTACGCCCTTTTTCTGACGGCGATTTGTCCGCTTTATCCATGCTTTTAAGCGACGAAGAGGTCACTGCCTTTCTGCCGATGTTCCCGTTAAAAGATATGGCGGAAGCTCGGTCTTACCTCCGGTATATCGAGACGTGGATTCGAAACGGCGGTTTGTATTATGCGATTTACCTGAAATATAGCGATTTAGCTGTTGGTTGCATTCATGTGAGCGGTGACGATAGCCATGATCTGGGGTACTGCATTCGCAAAGAGTTCTGGCATAATGGGTTCTGCACGGGGTCTTGTCGGGCTGTCGTCGACCTGCTGCGGCGTATGGGGCTTCCCTATATTACGGCGACGCACGATGTGAACAATCATCCGCGAAGCGGAAGGGTGACGCAGGCCATAGGGATGCGTTATTGTTATTCTTATGAGGAGTTGTGGCAACCCAAGAATTTTCCGGTTATCTTTCGTATGTATCAGTTGAATTTAGACGGACAGACCGGGTGTATCGTGAGTATTGGAATCGCTATCCGGTGCATTTCGTCGAGACACCCCTCCCCTACTCTCCTTTGGTGGATTGTTCCACGTGGAACACGAAAGAGACGAACCGCGAAGGTTCGTCTCTTTCGTGTTTTTTTGTGGCCGAATCGGCGTTATCTCCCGAATTTCACAAGCAGGACATTCACGTCGGCGGGCGAAACCCCGGGGATACGCGAAGCTTGGCCGATCGTCGTCGGGCGGATGCGCGTGAGTTTCTGCCGTGCCTCGATCGTGAGCGATTGCATCGAATGATAGTCGAAATCGGCAGGGATGGCGATATTTTCGAGCCGATGCAACTTTTCGGCGATGAATTTTTCCCGCTGGATATATCCGTTGTACTTGATCTGGATCTCCGCTTCTTCGATCGCTTCGGTCGTCATTCCCTCTTCCTCGATCAGTTGCGCGAGCTCGGGGAGGACGCGGGACAAGCCGGCGAAGGTGATTTCGTTGCGAAGCAGAATGTCGTAGAGCTTCCTCCCCTGCTTCATCGGTTCGGAATCGACTGATTTCAGATAGTCGTCGATTTCGCCTGCACGCACGCTCGTGCGGCGGGCGAAGGAAATAAGCGATTCTACGCACGACTTTTTTCGCTCGAAATTCGCAAAGTCTTTTTCCGAAATCAATCCGATTTCATGCCCGAGCGGAGTGAGGCGCAGGTCGGCATTGTCCTGTCGGAGCAGAATGCGGTACTCGGCGCGCGAGGTGAACATCCGGTAAGGTTCGTCGACGCCCTTCGTCACCAAATCGTCGATCAGCACGCCGATGTAGGCTTCGTCGCGTTGCAGAACGATCGCCGACTCCCCTACCCGTTTGCGATGCGCGTTGATCCCTGCCAGCAGGCCCTGCGCCGCAGCCTCCTCGTAACCTGTCGTGCCGTTGACCTGGCCGGCGAAATAGAGTCCGTCGATGAGTTTCGTTTCGAGCGTATGGCGCAACTGGGTGGGCGGGAAGTAGTCGTATTCGATCGCATAGCCGGGCCGGAAGATATGGACGTCCTCCAACCCCCGGATCCGGTGCAGCGCCTCGTACTGTACCTCCCACGGCAGCGACGACGAGAAGCCGTTGAGATAGTATTCATTGGTGTTATCTCCTTCTGGTTCAAGGAATAACTGATGCTGTTCCTTGTCGGCGAAGGTGCGCAGCTTGTCCTCGATCGAGGGGCAGTAACGCGGTCCGATGCCGTGGATCGTGCCGTTGAAGAGCGGCGACCGGTCGAAGCCTGTACGCAACGTGGCGTGCACTTCGGGCGAAGTGTAGACCAGAAAACAGGGACTTTGATATTTAATTGGCTGTGTATCAGTGGAAAACGAAAACTTCGACGGATTTTCGTCGCCGTATTGCGCCTCCAATGCCTCGAAGTCGATCGTGCGGGCGTCGAGTCGTGCGGGGGTACCGGTCTTCATGCGCCCCGTTTCGAATCCCATCGCGGCGAGCGATGCGGTGATGCCCGTCGAAGCGGGATCGCCGGCACGTCCGCCCGGCGCGTGCGCTTCGCCGCAGTACATCATGCCGTCGAGGAAGGTACCGGCCGTGAGGATCACGGCGCGCGCCGTGAACTCGACGCCCATGCACGTGCGCACGCCCGTCACGCGGGGACGCTCCCCTGCCGTGTCGAAGAGCAGTTCTGCGGCCGTATCCTGCCAGATATAGAGGTTCTGCGTATTTTCCAGTTCATGCCGCCATTCGGCCGAAAAACGGCCTTTGTCGCACTGCGCGCGCGGGCTCCACATGGCCGCTCCCTTCGAGCGGTTGAGCATCCGGAATTGGAGTGTCGTGCGGTCGGTGATACGCGCTGTGCGGCCGCCCAGCGCGTCGATTTCGCGGACGATCTGCCCCTTGGCTACGCCTCCCACGGCGGGGTTGCACGACATGTTGGCCAGCTTGGTCATGTCCATCGTTAGGAGCAGCGTGCGCGAACCCATGCGCGCCGCCGCCGAAGCGGCTTCGCAGCCGGCGTGGCCGCCGCCGATGACCAGAATATCGTAGTCGAGCGTCATATCTTGTCGGTTTTCGTGTTCGGAATCGCGAATGTCGCGCGCAGGCCGTGCGGAAGGTCGCCCCGTCGGACGGGGCGGCACGCGGACTGTCGGCGGCGTCACTTTTGCGGGGTCTCCCAGAATCGGAGGTATTTGTCCTCCTTGCGGTGCATCTGCCGCTCGGTGCGCGGCGTCTTGTCGCGCTGTCCGCAGAGGTGCAGCAGTCCGTGCACCACCACGCGGCGCATCTCCTGTAAGGTCGTGGCGCCGTAGATGCGGGCGTTGTCGGCCACCGTCTCCACGTCGATGAAGATGTCGCCGGCGACGGTGCGTGTTCCGCGGCGGTCGCTGTAATCGAAGGTGATGACGTCGGTGAAGTAGTCGTGTCCGAGGTACTGACGGTTCATTTCGAGCAGCCTCTCGGCCGAGCAGAAGATATAGTCGACCTCGGCGAGCGTGTAGCCCTCCTGCTCGGCCACGCGCCGCAGCCACGCGGCGGTGAGCCGTTTCTGCGGCAGCCGGTAGGAGCATCCGTCGGTATGGTATCGTACAGCCATTGTCGTGCAGTCTTTACGGGGTTATTTGCGGAAACAGTCCGAGGCGCGCATCTTCTTGGCTCCTGCGGGCGGATAGATGCCGAATACGAGCCTGTATTCGGTCTTCATGGTCTGGATGTCGACCGCGGGGCCGATGACGCCGATCGCGCTGTTTTTGGCCACTGTCTGCCCCTTGGCGACGCTCACCGAATTGAGGTTGGCGTAGGAGGTGATGTACTGGCCGTGGGCGATGTAGACGTCGAATCGGTTGGTGATGCGGTTGCGCTTCACGTCGACCACCTTCCCTTCGTAGATGGCCGTGATGCGCGCCCCCTTGGGACCCGTGATCTCGGCCATGTTGTCGCGGTAGCGTTTCACGCGCCCGCCCTCGACGGGAAGGTTCAGGTTCGACGTGCGCGTGGAGAACGAGGCTCCCGCCTTGTTGCCCTTGGTGAGTTTCTGCAATTCGGCGATGGCCGTGTCGAGCTGCTCCTCCTGCCGCTCCTTTTCGCGCAGTACGGCCTTTTCGCGCGCCGACATGCGTTGCAGGCGTGCCTTGGCGTTGCGCTGGTCGCGTTCGTAACGGGCCCGTTGGGCGTCGATCTTGCGGCGTGTGGAGTCGAGCGCCTGCTGCTGCGCGGCGAGCAGCTCCTGCTGCCGTCCCACCTCCTGCGCTGTCTCGGCGATCTCGCGCAGCTTCGCTTCGCGCAGTTTGGCCACGCCGCGGATGTTGGCGATGCGACGCGCCACGTCGGCGAAATCCTTCGAGGCGAAGATATAGGTCAGGTAGCTGTTCTGCTTGTAGTTGCGGTAGGCTTCGCGTACCATCGCCGCATATTGGGCGCGGTAGCGTTCCAGCCGGACGTTGAGTGCACCGGCCGTGCTGTCGCTCGCGGCGAGTTGTTCGGCGAGCAGCGACAGCTGGCTTTCGGTTTCGTCGAGCAACTGGCGGCGCGATGCGATCTGCCGCGAGAGCCGCTGCACGCTCTGCTGTTCCGAATTCTTGCCCTTCTTGATCGAGGTGAGCTCCTGTTCGCCGCGTGCGATCTGCTTTTCGAGCGCATCGATGGCACGCTGCTTCTCGGCGATCTGCCGTTGCAGGTCGCCCTTTTGCCCTGCTGCCGGAACGGTCAGACAGAGCAGCAAGCCGAGGATCAGTGCGAAGCGTGTCATGGCGCGGCGGGCGTTTGCGCCGCCTCTTTCAGGCGGCGGAACCGTTCGACGATCGCGTCGGGGTCGTCGTAACCCCCTTCGAGCGCCTTTTTCCAATAGACTTCGGCCATGAACTTCTCGCCCAGCGCGGCCAGGATGTCGCCGTAGTGGAGTTGCAGGTCGGGACTTTGGCTGCGGTCGAGCGAAAGGGCCTGCTGCATGGTTTTCTTCGCTTCGTCGTAACGTCCCAACCGGTAGAGCACCCATGCGTAGGTGTCCAGATAGGTCGGGTTGTTCTCTTCGAGCACGATCGCGCGCCCCGCCATGGCGAGCGCCCGTTCCAGGTCGCGCCCTTCGAGCGAGAGAAAGTAGGCGTAGTTGTTGAGCACCATCGCGTTGTCGTAACGCAGCGCGAGCGAACGGTCGTAGGCGTCGTAGCACTTGCGCATGCAGCGTGCCGCGGGGCCTTTGCGGCTTTCGTAGAGCGATGCTTTGGGCCGTCGATCCTCCGACTGCTTCTGCAACGCCTGCTGGCCCATCAGGTGATAGGTTTCGCCGATGATGCCCCAGACGGCGCCCCGCAGCGAGTCACCCGGTGCCAGGCGGAGCGAGTTCTTGTAGAATTTCAGCGCTTCGTCGTACCGTTTGGCGTAGGAGAGCATCTGTCCCTTGCGCAGGTGGAGGTCGACGTTTTCGGGGAAGAGCTTCATCGCGCGGGAAGTGTAGTGCTCCACCGAGTCGGGCCGCTGCTTGTAGCTCTCGATGTCGATCACCATGTTGAAGTAGTCGATCCGGGGCGGGAGGTCGTCGAGATGCGTCTTGTAGTAGGTCAGCGCGTCGTCGAGCTGCCCCGAGGCGATCAGGTGGTCGCCGTAGAGCTTCACCACGCGCGGATCGTGCGGATATTTCATCGCCAGCGTCGTAGCCAGGTCGTTGATTTGCAGGTAAAAGGTGCTGTAAAAATTCCGGTCGCCGGTGATCCGGTCGAAATAGGCGAGCTTGTCGTCGAGCGGCATTTCATCGCTCGCGAAGAGCCGCCGCGTGTAGTTGAGCGAGGAGGCGTAGTCGCGCCGTTCGTTGTAGAATTCGCTGTACGTGGCCAGTACGGCGACGCTCGTCGAATCGATGCGGTAGGCCTCGGCGAATTGTACCAGCGCCAGCGAATCTTTCTTCTGGCGGGCATACAACTCGCCCAGCAGCAGATAGTTCTCGGCCTTGTAGGGGGCGGCTTCGATGAGCGCCTGCGCTTCGGCTACGGCGCGGTCGTATTGGCGGGTTCCCACCAGCAGGCGGCGTTTGAGTTCCGACAGGGCGTCGATCCTGCCGAAACGCACCTCCGCCGAATCGAGCACAGCGATCGCCGAGAAGGGCTGCCCCTCCTGGTCGTAGAGCATCGCCAGCACGCGGTAGGAGTCGGGATTCTGCGCGTCGACCTCGCGCAGCCGGTTGTAGGTGCGGATCGCGTCGCGGTAGCGGTCGTTGAGAATCTGTGCCTGCCCCAGTTGCAGCAGGTACCATTTGTCGGTCGTGTCGGTGCGGAAGGCGCGTTCGGCATGGCGCAGGGCGGCGGGAGCATCGTTGTAAAGCAGCAGTTCGGCCAGTTCGTACCATGCGGGCCCGTAGGTCGAATCGGCTTCGACGGAGCGTTCCAGCGACGCGCGGGCCGCGGCGGTGTCCCGCTCGATGAAGGCCTGCTTGATCCCTTCGGTGAAGAGGTAGAAGCCCCGGAGCGAGTCGGGCACCTGCGGCGCCGGCGCGACCTGCGGGGTTTTCCAGGCGAAAGCGCCGCAGAAGACCGCAGTGAGCAGGAGCAGAAGGAGTGTTTTTCGCATCGTCGGGGGTGTCATATGCTGTTAAACGGAACCGGGGGCGGCGCTTCGTATGCGTCGCCCCTCGCGTTTTCAATCCAACTCGGTATCGAACTGGCGGAGGAAGCGCACGTCGTTTTCGAAATAGAGCCGCAGGTCACCCACGCCGTATTTGAGCATGGCGATACGTTCGATGCCCATGCCGAAGGCGAAGCCCGAATATTTCTGCGGATCGATGCCGTTGGCCTCCAATACGTTGGGGTCGACCATGCCGCAGCCCAGAATCTCCAGCCAGCCCGTGCCCTTGCAGACCGGACAGCCCTTGCCGCCGCAGAGGTTGCACGAGACGTCGACCTCGGCCGAGGGTTCGGTGAAGGGGAAGTACGACGGCCGCATCCGGATGGCCGTCTGTTCTCCGAAGAGTTCTTTGGCGAAGAACAGCAGCGATTGTTTCAGGTCGGCGAACGAAACCCCTTCGTCGATGTAAAGCCCTTCGATCTGGTGGAAGATGCAGTGGGCACGGTAGGAGATGGCCTCGTTGCGGAAGACGCGGCCGGGGCAGATGACGCGGATCGGCGGGCGCTGGTGCTCCATCGTGCGCACCTGGATCGACGAGGTGTGGGTGCGCAGCAGGATGTCGGGGTTCTTCTCGATGAAGAAGGTGTCCTGCATGTCGCGCGCCGGATGTTCGGGCGGGAAGTTGAGTGCCGAGAAGACGTGCCAGTCGTCCTCGATTTCGGGCCCGTCGGCCACCGTATAGCCCAGCCGCGAGAAGATCTCGACGATCTGGTTCTTCACCAGCGAAATCGGATGGCGCGACCCGAGCTGCTCGGCCGAACCGGGACGGGTCGGATCGCCGATGGCTTCGGCATCGTCGGCCCTGCTCTCCTGCAATTCGGCGCGCAGGGCGGCGACCCGCTCGGTGGCGGCCTGTTTCAGGGCGTTGAGCCGCTGCCCCACTTCGCGTTTGAGTTCGGGAGCCACCCTCTTGAACTCCTCCATCAGCGCGTTCAGTTCGCCCTTTTTCCCCAGTACCTTGATGCGGAACTCTTCGACTTCGGCCGCCGTTTTGGGGCGGAACTCTTCGACACGCCGCAGAAGTTCTTCGATTTTGCCAATCATATTTTGCGGTTTTATACTTTTTGCCTAATTTTATACGCTATATAAAATGCAAAGTTATAAATTTTTTGAGATATGTTGCGCAAATCGCTCGCTTTTGTCGTCGTTGCACTCCTCCTCGCCGCGGGGGCGTCGGCCCAGAGCGTCGGGCTCGTGCTGAGCGGCGGAGGGGCGAAGGGACTCTACCATATCGGGGTGATCCAGGCGCTCGAAGAGAACGAGATTCCGATCGATTACGTCGCCGGAACCTCCATGGGTTCGATCATCGCGGCGCTCTACGCGGCGGGCTATTCGCCGGAGGAGATGCGCGCGATCGTCGATTCAGGGCAGGTTCGGGAGTGGGTTTCGGGCCGCATCGATTCGCGTTACGCCTCCTATTACCGCCAGATGCAGGATCAGCCCTCGATGCTTACGCTGCGGCTCAATCTGCGCGACGAGGAGAAACGCAGCGATGCCAAGAACAAGTCGCGGCTGGTGCTGCCGAGCCATCTCATTTCGTCGTCGCAGATCGATCTGGCGCTCGCCGAACTGCTGACGCCGGCTTCGACGGCCTCCGGCGGCGATTTCGACCGGCTCATGGTGCCGTTCCGGTGCGTGGCCAGCGACCTGGTGGCGCGCAAACCCTATGTGCTCAAAACGGGCGACCTGGGCGAAGCGGTGCGTGCTTCGATGGCCATTCCGCTGGCGTTCAACCCGATCGAGAAGGATTCGATGCTGCTCTACGACGGAGGTATCTACGACAATTTTCCGTGGAAACCCCTCGACGAAACCTTCCGTCCCGACTACCTGATCGGCAGCAAATGCACGTCGGGCAACACCGAACCCAACGCCAAAAGCATCATGGACCAGGTGTGGATGCTCACCATGGAGAAGACCGATTACGACATGCCGGCCGGCCGCAGCACGCTTATCGAGCGGGCGGTCGACGTTTCGATGCTCGACTTTTCTCAGGCCGACGCCATTATCCAGTCGGGTTATGACGATACGATGGCGCTGATGGACTCGCTCAAAAGCGCCGTTCCGCGCCGCATGTCGCGGGGCGAGGCGCTGCGCCGCCGCGCCGCCTTCCGCGAACGCTGCCCCGAGCTGCTTTTCAACCGCTACGCGATCGAGGGGCTGAATCCCGCCCAGACGACCTACGTGCGCGACAACATGCAGCTCGACCACCAGCACGACGGCGAACCGAAGATCCTTTCGTTCGAGCGGGTGAAGGACAAATACTTCTCGGTGCTGGCCGACGGCAATTTCTCCACCGAATACCCCTATATGCGCTACGATCCGAAGTCGGGCTATTACGGCATCGATTTCCGGCTGACGACCAAGCCCGACTACAAAATCCTGATCGGCGGTAACATCTCGTCGACGGCCTTCAACCAGGCCTACGTCGGGTTCGAATACCACCGCATCCGCCATGCGGCCAATCG
>ULQK01003043.1_pt1 | contig 17593 bp, 7 predicted proteins | sample 1954371 | NCBI WGS metagenome assembly ULQK01 (sample SAMEA4835652, study PRJEB28245) | human gut metagenome | biome: gut microbiome; material: fecal sample | place: Denmark | collected 2008 | reverse complement strand
GCAACCTCCAGCAGCTCTGCCTCCACGTCCTGGAGCCGCTGCGGGCCCACCTCGGCCACGCCGTCCGCATCAACAGCGGCTATCGGTCGCCAAAGCTCAACGCCGCCGTCGGGGGCGTGAAGACCTCGGACCACACGCGCGGCTGCGCCGCCGACATCTTTGTTCCTGACGCCAAGACGGGTCGCGAATGGTTCGCCTGGATGATGGACAACCTCCCGTTTGACCAGCTCATCTGGGAGACCTCGCCCGCGGGCAAGACCAGTTGGATCCACGTCGGCTACCGGGGCGCGGGCCGCAACCGCCAGCAGGTGATCGGCCACCTCGTGAAGCGGTAGGCTGCCAGTCCAGACAAATCCCCTACTCCGTCTCAACCTAATAGACGCACGACTCGGCACGTTCCACCGCCAAGTCGTGCGTTTTTTGGCTTGCCACAATGAAAGATTTGAACACAGTTCACGATAAAGTTCATGATAAGGTTCACGATAAATATCCGAACATAACAGATTCTGTATGGAATGTGCTCGACTATCTCGGAGCGTACAACAGCGCATCAGCGACAAAGGCCACGTAAAGTCTTATATTTCATATATATAGCGATGCAAAGCGTATGGATCTTCACAAGATGCGCCAGGCTATGGCTCCGCCGTCACCTCCGTCTTGGCGGTCTGCTCCTCGGTCTTGGCCGTCTCCTCCTGGGGCGCAGGCTGGAGCGTCTGCTGGTAGCGATCCATGTCGTTGAGCAGTTTGACGGCCTCCTTCCACTGCTTGTCGTGGAGCAGCTTGTTCTCCACGCTGCCCCGCTGGAAGTAGTAGGCCGCCACGATGTCGCCCGCGAGGATGGCCTTGATCACCTCCTTGTTGTGGTCGAGGTCTTTGGCAAGGTTGTGGTTGAGGCGCTGTTCGAGCGCGTCAAACTCCGCGCGCGCGTCGTCGTAGTAGCCCTCGAACTTCGCCAGCTTCACCAGGTTCTTGAGTTGCTTCTCGCTCTCGCGGTCATACTTGAAGCCGCTCTGGATGACAAACGCCTTGAAGTCCTCGTAGTCGGCGTCGGAGAGCTCGAAGGTGGCGGCAGGTGCGATGGTCTTGTGCTCCTTGAGATATTTCACCTCCCAGTTGAGCATCGCCTCCGTGGAGTCGAGTCCTGTCGAGGCGAGGTAGAAGGCGATGTTGGGCAGCGAGTCGGGCAGCACCTCGATGTCGGGCTTGATGCCGCCGCCGTCGCGCACGATGCGTCCGTGGCGCGTGGTGAAGGTGTGGGTCAGCGAGTCGGGGATATGCTCCGTGTAGCCTCCGCGCCCGTGGCGGTAGTTGATGGCCTGGATGCAGCGTCCGCTGGGGATGTAGTATTTGCTCGTGGTGAGCTTGATGACGCCGTTGTAGGGCAGGTCGAAGGTCGATTGCACCAGCCCCTTGCCGAAGGTGCGCGTGCCCATGACGACGGCGCGGTCGAGGTCCTGGAGGCTGCCGCAGGTGATCTCCGAGGCCGAGGCCGTCTGGTCGTTGACGAGGACGACGATGGGCATCACGGTGTCGATCGGCTCCACCTTGGTCGTAAACTCGCGGTTGGCCTGCTTGATCTTGCCCTTCATCGTCAGGATGGTCTCGCCCTTGGGCACGAACATGTTGACGATGGAGATGGCCTCCTGGACGCTTCCGCCACCGTTGCCCCGCAGGTCGAGGACGAGGCTCTTCATGCCTTGGTGCTTCATGTCGAGCACGGCGCGCCTCACGTCGCGGGCGCAGTTCTCGGTGTAGGAGGTGAGGCAGAGATAGCCGATGCCGCCCGGCTGCACGCCGTAGTAGGCCACGGCAGGCTGCTGGATCTGCTCGCGGGTGATGATCTTGCGGAAGGTCTTGCCCGTCGAGGGGCGCATGATCTTGATCTCGAACGTCGATCCCGCGTCGCCGCGCAGGTGGCTGGAGACGTAGGCCGCGGGCTTCCCCGTCATCGTGGAGTCGTCGATGCTCACGATGACGTCGCCCTTGCGCAGCCCCGCCTTGGCCGCCGGCGTGTCCTCATACGGCTCGTCGATGACCACCGTCTTGCGCACCAGGTCGTAGCGGATGATGGCTCCGATGCCGCCGTAGCGTCCCGTCAGCATCAGGTCGAGTTCCTTGGTGTCGTCGGCGGGGTAGTACACCGTGTAGGGGTCGAGGGAGTTGAGCATGGCCCCCAGGCCGTAGCGCACCACCTCGTTGGCGTTGAGCGTATCGACATACATCATGTCGAGGTATTTATAGACCGTGTTGAACACCTCCAGATTCTTCGTCACGACGAAGTTGTGACGATCGTTGTCCTGGGCGTAGCTCGTCGTTAGCGCACAGAGGGCCAGCAACACGCCGATTATCTTTTTGGTCATTTCTCTCTATTTTTGGGTTGAATTCGTGATTTTGTATGCGTATTCCACGACCATGCCAGCGAGGGCAGCGAGGGCCTTAGCGCAGGTGGCTGGTCAGGGGTATGTCTGATTTTAGATGCAAAGGTATAATTTAATAAGGAGATTTGGATGCCTTGGGTAGGGAAAAATGAAAAAAAATGGGAAAAAGGAAATTTTCTGCCCGAAAAGTTTGGTGGTTTCAAATATTCATCGTACCTTTGCACTCGCAATTCGGAAATGCACGATTGCTTACTGCTTCAGTAGCTCAGTTGGTTAGAGCACCTGACTGTTAATCAGGGGGTCGTTGGTTCAAGCCCATCCTGGAGCGCACAAAGAGAGAGTTAGTTTTTTACTGACTCTCTTTTTTGTGTATATCCCCTGTGCCCGGGGTGGAGGGCCGCTTGAATCTCATAATAACTAACTCGCAGATTTCCAAATAGATATGAAAACAGACAAACACAAACTTCAAGCTGCCCTGGTGCGCTCCTTCTTCGACGCTTTTTCCTCGGGCGTGATCGACTGTGGGCAGGGATCTGTCCAGGAACGCCGACAGCCGCAGAACGTTAAGCGGGCGATGCTCGACTACTACGAACAGATAGCCCCCGCCTTCTTCGAAACGGTCTTCTTCCCCCTGGCGGTCATCCATTCCGGCTACGAGGAGATGGAGCGCATGGTGCGCAAGGCGCATCAGCAGCGCATGGATATGAGGTCGATGCTGCTCGCGGCCTGTGGATCGGAGGCCTGCTACGAGGCGCTGGTGGCGGAGTATAAGCGCAACTTCTCCGCGCTGCTCGAAGGCGCTTGTCCCTCCGTGGCCGCCCACCTCGCTGCCTGCGCAAAGCAGCAGGAGGGCGAGGGTATCGATACCGACCAGGCGATCGAACTGACCGTGCGCGCGATGGTGCGCGCCTACGCCAGCGGACTGAGGCTCGCGGGAGGGCAGGGCGCCAGCTTCCGCCAGGCCTCCCTCTACCGCTTGCTCCTCGACGCGATGAACGTGCTGCTCCACGACGAGAAGCTTGACTATTCCGACTGTGGCGAAAGCATCACCGCCATGCTTGTCAAGGCCTGCGGATCGGAGCAGCGCTTCGCCGTGGCGACTGCCGAGATGGACCGCGCGTAGCAGGATATCATGGGCTGACGCCGCCCGGGCTGCAAGCGTAAAAAAACAATGCCGCCAACGAAAGACCCGAAGGTCCGTTCGTTGGCGGCATTCATTATAGTAGGGCCCTGAGGGCCAGTGGTTTTACTTCACGACGATCTTCTTGCCATTCTGGACATAGATGCCTGGCTGGAGGCTGCTGCGGTCGCCCGCCACGCGCTGGCCACTGAGGCTATAGATGGGCGCGTCGGCCTGGTTCGCGGTCGTCTCCGTGCTCTGGATGCCCGAACCGTTGACGATGTAGATTTTCACGTTGTCGATGGCGATGTGCTGAGCCTTCTTCGCATTGTAGAACCAAGCGAAGTAAAGCGGAGAGTTCTCGGCGAAGCAGCTGGTGACGTCAAATGAGAGGTGCTGCGGTTTGCAGGTCTCGCCCGCGGCCAGATCCTCCACGTGGTAGCCGTCGAAAGCGTCGCAGACGTCGGCCCACTCGTTCTTGTTGTAGGAATACTTCAGGCCGGCCTCCGACTTCTGCCCCGTAGCCTTATCGACGGTGCAGTAATCGATGTCAAAGTCGATGAAGACCTTCTCGTCGGCCTGCAGCTTGCTGTAGAGGCAGGGAGTCTCCAGGGCGGCGAACATATTGACGAGCGGAGAGATGGAAGAGCAGATAGAAGCGAAGTTGCCCTCGAAGCCACCACCGGAGACGGGGAGCTCAAACCAGTTGTCGAAGCGCCAGAGATAGTCTGTCTTCATCGACTTGTTGATGCGCTCCACGGCCCAGTCGGCGGGCAGCAGGCCGCTGTTGAAGTCCTCGTTGAAGGGCAGTCCATAGACGATCTCCTCGCCATAGCTCACGGCCACGGCTATCGGGAGAGAGACAACGCCGTCGGTATAGACCGTCTTGACATTGTACTCGTAGTCGCCCTCGGGGATGTTGGTGTCGTCGTAGGACGTGGCCTTGGTCTCGGCAATCTGCTTGCCACCACGGAAGACGAGATACTTCTCCACCGTATATTCCGAAGCCTTCGGGGCCTGCCAGGTGAGGTGGGCCGTGGCGTTGTCCTCGTCGATGGAAGCCTGGAGGTCAGAGACGGTGTTGCGCGTGCCGATGGCCACCAGCGTGCCCACCAGCTCCGACTCGCCGTCGGGGTTCTCATAGACTGCCTTGACGGCATAGTACTGCACGCCGCGGTTCACGCCCGTCTGCTCGGTGGCGCGCTCGTCGGGTTCGAGCCATCCGGCAAACAGCGCGCCGTTGGCGTAGCACTCGTAGTGGCTCGGCTGGCGGTCGCCCTCGGGAGCGTCCCAAGTCATGTTGACCTTGTACTTGCCCGTCTCCTCATCGTAGGCAGAAGTCACCTGCACGTTGCGCGGAGCATTGGTGCGCGGAGCAGAGAAGTTGACCTTCACCTCCACGGGCTCCGAGACGGCGTCGCCGTTGACGGCCTGCACGCCATAGGTGTATTCGCCCGACGCCTTGTCGGTCGTGTCGGTATAGGCGGTCGTCTTGACCTGCTTGGCCAGCATCTGGCCGTCGATCAGCACGTTGTAGGACGTGGCGCCCGTCACCTTGTAGGCGGAGCGCAGGGGGCGGGCCACCTTCTTGCCCGTCATGGCGAAGGGACGGTAGGCGGGAAGCGAAGCCAGCGGCTTGCCCTCGCGCGGCTGCGACGGAGCGGCTGCACCCGTGGCCTCCGTATAGAGGCTCACGTCGTCGATGGCCCACGTGAAATAGAGACCCGTGGCCTCGTCGTCCAGGTCGCTCAGGGCCTGGAAGGCCACGATGGCGTCGCCCTCGGAGGCATCGCCGAGATAGAGCGAGACGAGCTGCCAGTCGTCCGATCCGTTGCTGTCGTAGCGAGCGTCCCAGAGCGCCTTCCAGGTCTTGCCGCCGTCGTGGCTCACCTTGACATAATAATGGTCCTTGAAGTCCTCAAACTCGCCATACTCGAGCACCTTCGGGTCGATGGCGGTATAGAAGTTGAGATACTGTGCTCCCTTGGTGGCGGGCAGGATGAGCCACTCGTCCTGGTCGGCAGGTGTGCCGTCCTCGTGCTCGCCCACCTGGTCCCAGGTGACCACCGCACTGCCCTTGCCCGTGTGTCTCCACAGGTTCAGGTCCTCCTCGTTGCCCGTCTCTTCCATCTCGGGAGTCGGGAAGCGAAACCAGGTGTAGGTCGGATCGTAGGTGTTGGTCGTCTGAACCTTCCATCCTTCGGGGAAGGTCTTGCCCTCGAAGCCTTCGGTCAGCAGCGTGTCGGCCTGATCCTTCGCCAGTCGGTCCCAGGTCAGCGTCACGTAGCCGTCCTGTTGCACGGCACGGAGATTGACGGGCTTGGCGGGGATGTCCTGCGCGCAGGCCGCCGATGAGAACAATGCCGCCACGGCAAGCGAGGCGACAGAACGAAGCCACCTTGGCGTGGCCTTGTGGGTAGAATAATTAGCGTCCATAATCAATATTTTTTGATATGTTTTATGGGTGCAAAGGTAGCGACAAAAAAGAGGGACGCCAACCTTTCTCCGATGGAACCGTCACTTTTTCACGAAAAAGCAATAGAAAATGCGCTTTTTAGCATGATTTTTCTATGGATATTCGCTCCCTCGAAATCTTTTGATAGATGGAAGGCTTCATGCCCGTGAGCCGCGTGAAGATGTTGATGAAGTTGGCCTGCGACTTGTAGCCGACGCTCTCGGAGATCGCCTTGATGGTGTAGTGGCCATAGCGATCGTTGTCGGCGAGCCGCTGCATGGCCTCCTTGATGCGGTAGTCGTTGAGGAAGGATCGGAAGTTCTTGCCATAGCCCTCGTTGATGGCTTCCGAGACGTAGCGGGGATTGGATCCCACGAGCTGGGCAAGGCGGTCGATGGAGAAGTCGGTACTGCAAAACTCCTCCACCTTACCCATCACGCGTCCGATGTCGGCGAGCAGGGCGGCGCGTTGCTCGGTCGTGAGGATCAGCGAACGGGGAGCAACCTCCTGAGTTTTTTCCTCCTGGTCGTCCCTTTGCACGTCCCCTTGCACGTCCTCTTGCCCGTCTCTCTGATCGTCCCTCTGCTTGTCTCCTTGGTCGCTCTCCAGGTTGCCTCCCTGATGGGCCTCCAGGTGGTCCCCCTTGTTGGTGGCCTGTGGCGCCTCCTTGGCCTGGATGGGGGAGGCGAGGAAGAGCTGGCTGCGGTCGTAGAGGCGGTTGTAGGCGTGGTGGAGCTGCCGCTTCTGTGCCGAGACGATGATGAAGAGCACGATGATCAAGGCCAGGGCGATGGCGAGCGCGAGGAGCCAGCGGGCCTGGGTGCGTATCTGCTGGCTGTCGAAGATCTGCTGCTGCGTGAGCAGATTGATGGTGCTGGCGTTTTTGTTGGCGTCGTAGATATACTGTGTGTTCTTCATGGCGTTGAGCTCGTCGCCGTAGTGGAGCTTCTCCATCAGGTTGGCATACTCCATGCGGCAGGCCGAGGCCCGCGTGGCGTCGCCCTGCGCGTCGTAGGCTTGTGCGAGGAGATGCATCGTCTCGGCCAGAAACTCGTCGTGGTTGGTGCGGCGGGCCCACTCCTCGTTTTTCTTGAGCAGCAGGATGGCGGAGTCGAGGCGATGGGTGTCCATATAGAGCTGGGCGAGACAGGAGTTGGTGTTGTCCACAAATGAGGAGTCCATTCCCGTGCGGATGGCATACTGCCGCGCCTGGATGTAGTAGCTGGCTGCTGCCGCGGGCTGGTCCTGGCTCTTGGCCACGAGGCCGCGCCCCATCAGGATATTGTAGCGATAGCCACTGTTGTGCTCCACGTTGGCCTCCATCTGCTGGAGAAACACCATGCCGCTGTCGGCCTGGCCGACGAAGCACGAGGCCCCGACCAGGTTGTTGAGCACGGCGTTCTGCAGCGTCTTTTGGCCCGTCTTGCGACTGCTCCTTAGTGCCTTGCGATAGAAGTAGAGGCCCATCTGGTAGTCGCCCTGCGTGCTGTAGAGATTGCCCATGCCGTTGTAGAAGCGGGCGGTCAGTTCGCTATAGCCCTGGTGCTCGGCGATGCGGAGGCCGTCGAGATAGCTCTTCATCGAGGCCGTATAGAGCCGCTGGTCGTAGAACTTGTCGCCGGCCTGCAGCAAGCGTGAGGCAGTGGTTTGGTCGCCGCCATTGCCCTTGGCGCCTTGGGCAAACCCCAGAGTGGTGCCCAAAAGGATAAGCGTGTATATGATGTAGATGATCTTCTTGGTCATGGTCCTTCCGCATTATGGACGCAAAATTAATAATTTTTCGCTGCTTATCCGCTGATTGAGTGTTAAAAGTCATTGTTTTGCGAAAAGAATGATACTTTTTGACCTTTTTACAAGCGAGGGGCGGAATTTTCTCGCAAGAGAGGGACAAAACTTCTCGCAAAGGATAGGGAAGGACTTTTGCGAAAGGATAGGGCAGGACTTTTGCGCGGCGGGCCTCCTTCGACTCTGGGCAAAAGAAAACCGCCAGCAGAGAGACGGTCGGTCTCCTGCTGGCGGAAGGGGTACATTTGTGCTTCCTGAAGCAGTAACGCTTTCTGCTTCCCGAAGCAGTATGTGTTTTACTTTCTCATGACCTTGCGCGTGTGGACGCTGCCGTCGGCCTGGATGTCGCGGATGATGTAGAGACCGCGGTCCATCTGGTCGGCCTCGATGCGCTTGCCGTCGATGGTGTAAACCTCGGAGCGCACGGTCTGGCTCTCCTTCGTCTGGGGCAGATCCTCGATGCCGTTGATGGCGTCGTTGAACTTAACACCCTCGACATTCTCGACGGCGCAGCCCTCCACGTTCTTGGAATAGTAGTTGACGAAGGCGACGATATTGAGGTTGTCTCTGTTCCACATGCGCCATGCCTCCTCGAAGTTGCCGGCCTGCACCTTGTCGTTCTTGGTGAAATAGACCGTGTTCAGACCCAGGGAGACCTCGTAGCTAAACTTGTTGCCGTCCCACTCGATGGGCTCGCCCCAGATGGAGTTGATGGCACGGGTCACGTGCTGGTGGGTGAACGATCCCTCGGCACCCATCTGGGCGTGGGCAGCGATGTTGTCCTCGGTCAGCATGACCGTGATGCGCGAACCATCCTTGGCGCTGCTGTTGCGCATACCCTCCACGCGGACCACGATGGTGGTGTCGTTGTCGCCGTAGCGTGCGGAGAGATTGGTGATGATGATATTGGCGGGATCGCTCTGGATCTGCTGGATGAGGCTCTCGATCTCCATGGCGGAACCGGGCATGTAGGTGCAGCACTTGTTGCCAGCCGTGGACATGGCGTCGAACCAGGCGTTGCGGCCGAACATCATGGCCGGAGCGTAGGTGCCGCGGTCGTTGTAGAGGGAAGCGTAGTCGTAGAGGTCGGTCTTGATATACTCGCCATTGACCACGCTGCGCTTCGTGGTGAGCCAGTCGGTGTAGTACATCACGTGGTGGGCGGCGGCAAAGACCTCGCCCTCATAATCGGGATTCTCCAGGGCGGTGTGGAGGTAGCCAGCCACGCGCGGGCAGTTGGGGCACGACTCGGTGGTAAACTCCTCCAGCAGCACCTTGCGCTTGAAGCCCATGGCGATGTCGAGCGCGTTGTTGGTCGGGTCGATATCGGTCTCGTCACCGAGGTCGGTGATGTTGACGTTGACGGCCGACTCGCCATCGACGCTTCCCAGGGTCGGGTTGATGGTCCACTTCAGGTCGATATACTGACCCGAAGTGATGGTCTTGTCGAAGGTCGTGGCAAACTTCTGGCCAGCCACGGTGGTGGTGATGGTGAACTTGTTTACGGGGCGTGTGGCCTTGTTGAACACCGTACCGCTCATGGTCACGGATCCCGTCGTGGCGTTGAGCATGGCCTTGGCGCCCGTGAGGGCCAGGTCATACTTCGGCAGGTTATTGCCCACGATGACGGCCTCCACGCTGATGGCACCCTGTCCGTGGCGGTCGCCCCAGAAGGCGTCAGAGGTGCTCTTGTAGTGGAAGGAACCCGTCTGACCCGGCTTCACGACGGAGAGGGCAGGAGTGCTGCCGCGCTGCTTCAGGTCGAAGCCGATGTAGAGGCGCTCGCCCGTGATGGCGTAGGGCGCGTTGAGCTCCACGACGTTCCAGCCCTTCTTGATGCGCGTGTCCGTCTTCATGGTGATGTAGCCCTCGGCCAGGTTCTCACCCTTCAGCGTCTTTCTCACCCAGACGCGCAGCGTGTCGATGTTGGAGCGGGAGCACAGAGCCACCCGGACTTGCGCCACGCTGTTGCCCTGGTAGGCTTCCATGGTTTCGCCAGGAAGCTGGATCGCAGCCGATACCCAAGTGTTGCCTTTCTGGGTGGCCATACCTTCACTGGCCACTGCGCCCTTGCAATAGCCCAACGTCAGCGTGTCCGACTGAGCCAGCAGCGGAGCTACCGTCAGAAGGGCGAGGAGAGTTAGTAAAATCTTCTTCATAAGAATCGTTTTTTATTGTTAATAGAATATGTTGTTGTCGTGACTGGAAAACCATTGATGACGGCGCAAATTTAGGAGGAAATTTTGATATGACAAAATAATAGTTCGTAATTTTTGCTTTCTTTTCCTCAAATAGCGCTTAGTTTTGACGGATTTTGTTACCCTTCTCAAAGTTTGATTCTTCTAAAAGTTACCATTTGACACCCGAGGTTGTTCTAAATTTCGGTAGTAGGCTCTATCTTGCCCGCATTTAACGAGATTTAACTTAGTTTCCGAGCATACTCGGTGGAAATTTGGCTATTTTTGCACTGAATCCAACTCAAAACGGTCTAACCGACCTCTTGAAAGGCGAGAAATCAACTAACAGTTTTATAAATATCAGCTTATGAAAAAACGAACCCTTCTCTTGGCAGTTTCGCTATGGATGCTGCTGTTCGTGCCCATACTTCCGATGTGGGCACAGGATTCCAAGGCGCAGCGCGTCTTGCGACCTGGCGTTGGCGACCCGGCCGGTACGCCCGCCAAGCGCGGCCCCATCGTGGGAGCCAAGCCGTGGCACCGCGAAGGAGGCAAACTGCGCAAGACACCGCGCTCGCTCGTGATGCCCAACCCCAACCAGCGCGTACGCCTCGCCAGTGCAGACGGCGTGGAGTTCTGGGGCAACGTCATCTATGCCAAGTCGTGGGACACCCTGCCCAGCGACGCCACTCCCTTCTATGTGGGACAGTTCCGCGGCACCAACCCCATCACGATCCAAAACCTCTGCAGCGGCGCTGCCCTCGACGCCAACGGTGGTGGTGTGTTCAAGGATGGCATGTTCCGCTTCGTGAGCTATTTCAGCTTCCTCGGCGAGATCATGGGTCAGTACTATGAGTACGACATGGACACCTGGGAGATGACGCGTACCGAGGATGTCAGCAACCGCCCGGACCTCTATTGCTTCGACACCGATGTCGATCCTATTACTAATAAGGTGTATGGTATCGCTTACAACAGCGATTTCTCGGGCTATGCGCTCAACGTCATCGACTATGCGAGCCTGACGACGCAGACCATCGGCAACCTGGATGTCTATTTCCTCGGCTTTGCCATCAACTCCAAGGGTAGCATGTACGGTATCAGCAGCACGGGTAAGCTCTGCAAGATCAGCCGTACCACGGGTGCCGTGACCGAGATCGGTCCTACGGGTCTCTATCCGCTCTACCTGCAGAGTGCCGCGTTCGACCGCAATACGGACAAGCTCTATTGGGCTGCTTCGTTTGAGAACTCGCCCTCGGGTCTCTACGAGGTGGACACCCTGACGGCAAAGGCTACGAAGGTGGCCGACTTCCCCGACGGCGAGGAGGTTGTCTGTCTCACCGTGGCGGAGGCCCTGACCGACGTGAATGCGCCGGCCAAGATCAACGACCTCTCTGTCTCCTTCTCCAAGGGCAGCACCAGTGGTGTGGCTACGTTCACCGCTCCGACCACGACGTTTGGTGGCGAAGCGCTGACGGGCACGCTGACCGCTTCCGTGCGTATCGAGAATGGAGAGCCCGTGACCAAGTCGTGCCAACCGGGCGAGAAGGTGAGCATCGACATCACGGCCTCCAAGGGCGACAACGTCATCTTTGCTGCCACCAGCAATGCAGCAGGACGTAGCCCGCTGGCAAAGACCACCGCATGGGTGGGACCGGACAACCCCAAGGCTGTCTCCTCTCTGAAACTGAAGATCGACCCTGAGACGATGAAGTCCACGCTGACTTGGCGTGCGCCGACGCAGGGTACACACGGCGGCTATGTCAATGGTCCGCAGGTCACTTACGACATCGTCCGCTACCCGGGTCGCGTGACGGTGGCTAAGAACTACACCAAGGTGAAGTTTGAGGAAACCCTCGAGAAGGGCAAGCTCACTTCCTTCTTCTATGTCGTGACCCCGGTCTATGAGGGTCTCTATGGCACACAGGCCACCTCCAACAAGATTCTCATCGGCGACGCCTGCGAGGTGCCCTATGAGGAGTACTTCAACACGGAGGAGGACTTCAACCTCTTCACCATCGTCGATGCCAACAACGATGGTAGCACGTGGGAGTATAACGCCACCAATGGCGTAGCCTACTGTACGTTCAGCTCAATGCAGGCCAGCGACGACTGGCTCATCACGCCGGAGATCCACCTCACCCCGGGCCGCAAGTACAACTTCTCCTTCAGTGCCCGCCGCGGTATGACCAGCTATCTCCAGCAGATTGGTGCTTCCTTCGGTGAGGGCCTCGATCCCTCTACCTATACTGAGATCGTCCCGAGAACGAACCTTCCCGAGAACGAGTGGGTCAACCTCAAGACGACCGTGACGGTCAAGGCTGACGGTGTCTATCACTTCGGTCTCTACGACCAGAGCCCTGTGGACGGCTACCGCACCTACGTGGACAGCATCCTCGTCACCGAGGGCCCGCTGCTCAGCTCTCCTGATACCGTGACCGACCTGACCATCGTTCCGGGCGACTACGGAGTGGGCGAGGCTACCCTCACCTTCCGTGCCCCGACCAAGGCCATCAACGGACAGACGCTGTCTTCTATCTCCAAGATCGAGGTTCGCCGCCGTGCGGAGACTGAGGACCTCATCCACACGTTCACCAACGTCACGCCGGGTCAGCAGCTGACCTTCACCGACAATGGCGCCCTGGATGGATTCAATACCTATATTATCACCGCCTATTCGGGCGACGAGGCCGGCGAGCCTGCCGAGCACCGCGCCTATATCGGATTCGACATTCCCGGCATGCCGACGGATGTCCGCGCCACGTCTGGCCTCGATGCCATCACGGTCGACTGGAAGGCTCCGAGCACCCTGGGTGTCAACGGTGGCTATGTGGAGCCCGATGAGCTCACGTACAATATCTATACGCTCGACCTGGAGGCCCTCGACTTCGTGATCCTCAAGGAGGGTGTGAAGGGTCTCTCTTATCAGCCGCAGGTTCCTATGTACGGCGTGCAGGATCTCCACTACTTCGCCGTGAGCGGTGTCTCCGACGTCGGCGAGGGCGAGTATGAGGCGTCCAACCTGGTTATCTCGGGTGCTCCCTACACGCTGCCGTTCAGAGAGTCCTTCCGCAAGGGCAACCTCGACAACAGCCTTTGGTGGGTGGATACCGACGACTGCTTCTGGCCGAAGAGCTACAACTCTGCCGACGATATCATCGGATCTGCCGACTGGACGCCGAAGGAAAAGGGAACAGTGGCTTCCTTCAACTCGGGCAAGATCTCTCTCAAGGGTGCTGCCAATCCTGTGCTGCGCTTCTGGCACAATGGCGTACCGGGCCTGGACTACCACCTGCGCCTGGAGGTCATGACGCCGGACAACAAGACCGTCGAACTCAAGGATATCGACTATAGCAAGCTCACGGGCGACCGTCAGTGGATCGAGGAGGTTGTGGACCTTGGCGACTATGCCGCCTACGACTTCATCGTACTGAAGTTCCTCGGTGAGTGCAACGACAAGGAGCTCCAGCGCCTCAGCTTCGACGCCGTGGAGATCTACGACGTGCTTGGCCACAACCTCTGTGCCGTCAGCACGAAGCCTACGCTCACGGGTACGGTCGGCAACGTAATGGAGGCCGGCGTCACCGTCCGCAACATCGGCGAGAACGTGGAGGACAACTTCACGATCGACCTCTACCTCAACGGTCGCAAGGTGGCCAGCCAGAAGGGTGGTCCGCTGGATCCGTTCCGCTCAGAGACCTACTACCTCAACTTCACTCCGAAGGTGGAGGATGCAGGCCAGTGTGAGGTCTATGCTACCGTACAGCCCGCCAGCGAGGATGATGATCCCAGCGACAACACAACGGCGAAAGTCAACATCAACGTCAAGGAGCCGGAGCTGCCCACCGTCACCGACCTGTCGGCTAAGCGCGAGGGCAACAACATCAACCTGGCCTGGACGAAGCCGACGAATACTTCCCGCACCGTCGTGGAGGACTTCGAGAGCTACCTGGCTTGGAGCAATGGCGAGAAGATCGGCGACTGGAAGACAGTCGATGGGGACAAGCTGCCGACGATCGGTATCAGTGGCTTCCTCTTCCCGCATTGCGGAGATCCGATGGCCTACATCATCTTCGATCCCGTCGAGATGGGTCTCAGTTCTCTCCCGCGCTTCGTAGCTCACTCGGGCACGCAGTATATCTCTTCTTGGGGTACCTACAATGAGTCTGCCGACGATGGTGGCAAGAGCGACGACTGGCTGATCTCTCCGGAGCTCGACGGTCGTGCACAGAAGATCGACTTCTGGGCCAAGGCTGCTTCCCTGACCTACGCACCGGAGGCCTTCGAGATCCTCTACTCCACCACCGGCGACAACGTCGAGGACTTCAAGCTCATCAGCACCCACGAGGCTGAGGGTGACGCTTGGTACAACTACGAGGCCAACCTGCCCGAGGGCACGAAGTACTTCGCTATCCGTTGCGTCAGCGAGAACAAGTTGGCTCTCTTCGTCGACGACATCACCTATCACGAGGGTCAGTTGACCATCCTCAACTACAATGTCTATCGCAACGGCGAGAAGATCGGCACGGCCAACGCCAACGCCACTTCTTTCAGCGACGCAGGCAACGATGGCGACATCTACACCATCACCATCGTCTATGACGAGGGCGAGTCAACCTTCAGCAACGAGGCCGGCATCACGCTCGGCGTAGAGGAGCTGACCCAGGGCCGACTCAATGTGATGACAGGTCGCGGCACCGTGACCGTCAGCAACGCCAATGGCAGCGACGTCACCATTCTCACTACCGACGGACGTCAGGTGGCCAAGGCCGACAACGTCGATAAGAAGACCTTCCATGTGCAGCGCGGCACCTATCTCGTGCGCGTCGCCGAGCATGTCTTCCACGTGGTAGTCAAGTAATCGGATTCATAGCAAGAGGACAAGCAGACCAACCAACGCTCCCAGAGCGGGTCTGCTTGTCCCTTTAACCAATCATTAAAACAATAATAACTATGTACAGAATCAGACATCTGCTGCTCCTGCTCACCGTGCTCTTTGCCGGATACAACGTACAGGCGCAGACACAAAGTCCGTACAAGTACGACTTCAACTCGCCGATCGACACCTCCGACCCGGAGTTTGCGCCCTTGGGCTGGGGCCATATCGTCGATGCGATGGTGGTTCGCTCCAACACCTACTACGTCCAGTACGCCTATCAGGCTACGGGCGGCGTGGACGATTCGGGCTGCCTGCACATCGGTTCTCAGACGGTGACGGACAGCCTCACCCAGACCCAGACGCTCAACGATATCTTGGTGCTTCCTCCTGTCGGAGGTACGGTCACCGTCGATGTGAAGGCGTTGAACTATGGTAGCGATATCAAGTTCTATTATGTCAACTTCGAGGACGGTAAGTTCACGACCGATGGCGTCATCGACATGCCGGCTCCCGAGCTCTCCGAGGACAATTTCTGCACCATCACCGTGCCGGAGATGGCCGAGGGTACTTACATCGGTATCCGTGGCAACAGCGTCCTGATCGACAATGTGACGGCCACGACGGCTGAGGTGACTCCGCTGCCTCGCATGAAGGTGCTCAAGGTGAGCGATGCCAATCCCGAGTATGTGGATGCGGCAAGCGATGGCAACTTCACGCTCAACTACTCCGTCCAGCTCCGCAACAACGGACAGCGCGACCTCAAGGTGGGCGATGAGAACTACTCGCTCTCCCTGGTCAACACCACGCTCAACAACCGTGTGGTGGGCACGACGGTCATGACGGAGGATCTCGCCCTCGGCGCTGAGACCACCGCCACGCTGACTGTCACCCTGCCTTACGCTTCTTATCCCAAGAACTATGCTTACGCCGTCCGCGACAACCTCACGGGCGATCTCACGCCTTGTGGCGAGCGCCAGGCCTATCCCTACGAGCCCGTGGCAACGATGCTCGACCGTAGTGGCAAGCCCGTAGGCGACGCCATCGACCTGGGTATTGTCCAGGGCGAGGTCACCTACTCCTATCTCCTGCGCAACGACGGTGCTACGCCGCTCGATATCACCAATGTCTCGATGACGGGTGGATTCTCCACCGCCTTCAAGGCCCAGCAGGTCGCTCCCCACGCCGCGCTGACCTTCCCCATCACCTTCGGACAGGTGGGTACGGAGAACCAGGGCACGCTGACGCTGGAGACCAACAGTGGCACCGTGGAGATCGCGCTCTCGGCTACCTCTGTGGCAGCAAACGAGATGTATGCCAACTTCGAGAATGGCAAGATGCCGGCTGGCTACATCGTCGGCGAAAGTTGGTTCATCAGCGATTTCCCCCTGCAGGCCAACCTCCCCAACAACATCTATTGCGCCCAGGCGCAGTATGACGTAGAGCCTACGCGTCTGATCACGCCGATGCTGAAGGTGAAGAGTGGCGACGTGCTCCATTTCGATGCTGCCCGCCGTGACGACGCTACCTTCCTCCGCGTTTACTATTCTACCGACAGAAAGAACTGGACGCTTGCCCACACCATCGAGGGTACGGGTACCGACAACAACACGTTCAGTCCCTTCAACCTCATCTCCGACTCTCGCTACAGTGGCGAGTTCCGTTCCTACACGGTCGAGAACCTGCCCGCAGGCAATCTCTACCTCGCCTTTGAGTCGGCTGGTGCGCGCCTCGACAACATCTACGGCATGGGTTATGCGAAGATTTCCCACGACGTGATGTTCCAGCTTCTCAACCTCCCCACCGTGGCTACCGTCAATAGCGAGAGCCAGGCCAGCGTGAGAATCGTCAACAACCACCCGGCCGATATGGCCAAGGGTGCCTATGCCGTCAGCCTCTACCGCGACGGCAAGAAGGTGGCTACGGCTGCCGAGGCTGAGTTCCTCGCTGGCGAGAGCCGCCTGTTCGACCTGACGTTCACGCCGCACGAGGGTGGAACGGCCAACTACTATGCTGCCTTCGAGGTGGGTGGTCAGATTCTGTTCACCTCCGACACCGTGGCAGTGCAGGTACTTGCCGAGACGAGCAACAGCCTCGTCCAGGTCGGCAACCCCACCTTCCCCGTCACCAACAACAGCACCCCCGTTGCTCCTTATTATAAGCACAGCGAGAGCGACGCCATCTACAAGGCCGCTCAGTTGGGTCTGGAGCCTGGCACCCGCATCAAGGGTATCATCATCCGTGGATGGAACGAAAGCAAGGAACTTCCCACCAACCTGAAGGTGTGGATGTGCAACACCGACGATGCCGTGTTTACCTCGCCTTTCGCTGTCCACAATACCGACACGATGCAGCAGGTCTTCGACGATGTCTGCACCTTCCCGATCGCTGGCAACAAGACCGAGACCGCGGAGATGATGAACATCACGTTCAAGAACTCCTTCGTCTATGACGGCCGCAACCTCAGTATCTTCATGCACGCCGACGTGCCGTCAGGCTATTCCAACGTACGCTTCGAGACCGACAAGTCTTACCTTCAGGGACAGTCTGTTCATCGCAAGTCTGATTCCGACCTCACCGACAAGGACTTCACTCTCTCCGAGGATGGTGCTCCTGTCATCACCTTCGTCACGGAGAGCACGGCTTCCACGCCGCTCACGGGTGTCGTGACTGCTGAGGCCGACGGTACGCCTATCGCCCATGCCAACGTCACGCTCACTGCCGACAACGTGCAGTACGCCGCTACCACGGCCGAGGATGGCAGCTATCAGCTCAACGTCTTCAAGACCGACCGCGCCTACA
>ULQK01053372.1_pt1 | contig 17829 bp, 13 predicted proteins | sample 1954371 | NCBI WGS metagenome assembly ULQK01 (sample SAMEA4835652, study PRJEB28245) | human gut metagenome | biome: gut microbiome; material: fecal sample | place: Denmark | collected 2008 | reverse complement strand
GAACTCTCTACGGTGCAGTGACAAACGTAGATGGACGCTACACCATCCAAGGTATGCGTACAGGCGGTCCCTACAAAATTGAAGTTTCTTATGTAGGCTACAACAAAATGGCTTACACGGGCATTTCCCTTGAACTGGGTAACACGTTCAATCTGAATGTAGACATGAAACCCAGTGCAGAATTATTGGATGAAGTTGTAGTCGTAGCCGATGCAAACGCAAATGCAGGAGCTTCACAGAACTTCTCTACTCAAAAAATTGAAAGCACTCCGACAGTCGACCGTAACGTGTACGACATCGTGAAGAACATGCCGATGGCCATGACTTCAAAGAACGGAGGTATCACATTCGCCGGTTCAAACAACCGTTACAACAGCTTCCAGATTGACGGTACAGTAAGTAACGACGTGTTTGGTTTGTCTGCATCTGGAACTAACGGCGGTCAGACAGGCGCCAACCCTATTTCTATGGATGCAATCCAGGAAATCCAGGTGGTAGTGGCTCCGTTCGACGTACGTCAGAGCGGATTTACCGGCGGTGGTATCAACGCCATTACCAAGCAGGGAACCAACACTACTCACGGTTCGGCTTACACTTACTTCAACAACCACAACATGTATGGTAAATACAGTGCGGTGCGTGACTATGAAAAGTCACCGCTGAACCAGCAGTTTACCCGTACCTTCGGTGGAACATTGGGTGGTGCCATCATCAAAGATAAACTGTTCTACTTCGTAAGTGCAGAAGCGAAGAAAGAATCTTATCCTTCAAGCATCTATCCGGGATATACAGACAGCTATATTACCAATGATGTAGCTAAACAGATTGCTGACCAATACAAGAAGCTGACAGGCTTCGATGAAGTTTATAACCAGCGTGATGTAGAAAGCAAATCATTCGGTTTGTTGGCTCGTATCGACTGGAACATCAACAAAGATCACAAGTTGGCTTTGCGTTACCAGCACAACAATTCATACGATGACAACTCTGGCTTGAAGTCATCTACTTATACTTTCGGAAACAGTGGCTACCGCATGAACAACAAGACCAATGCCATCGTAGCCGAATTGACTTCTCACTTGGGACAGAATCTGTATAACGAATTGCGTGCTTCTGCCAGCTTCATCCGCGACCACCGCGATGTTGCTTACCAAGGTCCTACCGTACAGATTAAGAACATCTTAGGAGGGGACCAAAAAACAACAAACACTGTTAATATCGGTACTGAGTTCTCATCAGGTGCCAACTACCTGGATCAGGACATTTATACCTTTGAAGACAACTTGTCTTGGTACTTAGGCAACCATACCTTGACCTTCGGTACACACAATGAAATTTACCGCATGAAGAACTTGTTCATTCAGGCAGTAAACGGTTCATGGTACTATACAGACTTGAATGACTTCATGAACGATAAGCCTTACGAGTACACTTACAAATACACCGATCCAAAACTTACCGGTGGTGATACACAGTGGGCTCCGGTTATGAAATCAGGTCAGTTCGGTTTCTATGCACAGGATAAATGGGATGTAACTACCAACTTCAACCTGACTTACGGCTTGCGTATCGATATTCCGGTGGTATTCAATGACCCAACCGAAAATCCTAAATTCAATGAATACGCTGCTCAGCAAGGCTTCGGTGTACGCGTAGGTGAAAATCCGAGTGCGAAAGTATTGTTCTCACCGCGTGTAGGTTTCCGCTGGTATACCAACGATTCTCACAAGACCTTGATTCGTGGTGGAGTAGGTATCTTTACCGGACGTGTGCCTTTCGTATGGTTATCAAATGCTTTCACCAACACAGGTATGGAAAGCAAAGGTACAACTATCAATGTTAAAAAGAATAAAGTTCCTTCATTAGGAGAATATGCTAAAGATCCGATGGGAGCTGCTAACTCAGCCAATGGAGCTTTAAGTCCTGACATCGTAACCATAGATAAAGACTTTAAATATCCGCAAGTATTCCGTGCTAACCTGGCAGTTGAACAAATGTTGCCGGGTGATGTAAAACTGACCTTGGAAGGGGTGTACTCAAAGACCATGAACAATGTGTTCTTTGAAAACTTGGCCCTGACTAACAACGGAGAAAAAGTATATGCGATTCCGGGTGTAGAAGCTTCTGCCGCTCCTCGCTATAGCAAAGAAAAAAGTGACTATTGGACTATCATCAACTTAAGAAATACCAACAAGGGATATACCTATGCTTTATCTGCTTTGTTGGAAAAGAAGTTCAACTTCGGTCTTGACCTGTCGGCTTCTTACACCTTCGGACATGCCAAATCGGTTAACGACGGTACCAGCTCAGTAGCTAATTCAAACTGGAAGTACAACTACTCCGTAGATACCAATTCAAAGGACGAAGTTAGTTTCTCTAAGTTTGATGTTCCTCACCGCGTGATGCTTCAGGCTTCTTATAACAGTCCGAAGTACTGGAACGGATGGACCAGCACTACCATCGCTGTTATCTATAACGGATTCTCAGGAAGCCGCTACAGTTTGACGATAAACGAAAAAAAATCTGACTTCAATAGTGACGGACAATATGGTAACTCACTGCTGTACATCCCGACTGAAAAAGAACTGGACCAAATGCTCTTCACTAGCGTAGATTCAAAAGGTGAACCTTTGAAAATGACAGCAGAAGAAAGCCGTGCTGCTTTCAAACAGTGGCTTGAAAACGACAGCTATGCCAAGAACCACAGAGGTCAGTTTGCTGAACGTAACTCGAACTTAAGCAAATGGGAACACCAGATTGACTTGCACTTGGCGCAGCATATTTACAATGTACAGGGCGTAGGTAAACTGGAATTCACTGTCGACATTCTTAACTTTGCCAATATGCTGAACAAGAAATGGGGAGCAAGCTATGATTCGGCATTCAACTTGTCACCGGTTACTTTGGAATACTTCAAAGACGGAAAGGCTTATTACTCATATAACAAAGCTGAAATCAAGAAGAGTGATATCGGCTCACGTTGGCACTGCCAGGTGGGTGTAAGACTTACTTTCTAATGAAAAATTAATTCTATCCTCTATAAAGGTGTATTGTCCCACACGGCAATGCACCTTTATTGTTCATACCCAATCGCACACCGTTATGAAAAAACAAATCATCTTATGCATGCTGTGGTGTATTTGCCTCTTCGTCCAGGCAGAAAAGCATTATACAGTCATTGTCTCGCTCGATGGATTCCGTTGGGATTACCCGCAAATGTACGAAACTCCTTTCTTTGACCAAATGGCACGGGAAGGCGTAAAGGCTACCATGATTCCCTCCTTCCCTTCCAAAACCTTTCCGAATCATTATACCATGGCTACCGGACTGGTCCCCGATCATCATGGCATTGTAGCTAATTCGTTTTGGGATCCGGAACGAAAGGAGGTCTACAAGATGAATAAACCTGCAACCCGCAATGACGCTTCTTACTATGGAGGCGAGCCCATTTGGGTCACCGCCCAGAAACAAGGTATAAAAACCGGAAATGTATATTGGGTGGGCTCGGACATTGCTGTAAAGGGAGAGCACCCCACTTATTATCAGGTATATGACAAGAAACCCCGTCTCTCACAAACCGAACGGGTGGCAGAAGTATTGCGCATGCTCCGGCTTCCAGAAGCAGATCGGCCTCAGCTCGTTATGCTCTACTTTGAAGATTCAGATACCTATGGACATACCTACAGTCCGTTTAGTCAGGAAACTCGAAAATGCATAGCCCGCCTGGATGCACTGATGCGTTTTCTGTGGGAAGGATTACAAAGCCTGCCGTTCGCCAAGGATGTCAACCTGATTGTGACCTCCGACCACGGAATGGCCACCGTCAGTGCCGACCGCTTCATTCCCATCAAGCACCTGCTGAAAGAAGAATGGTATACCCTGATTGACGGAAATCTTCCGGCCCAGATCTATACCCAACCGCAATTCCGCGATTCTGTTTATCACGCACTGAAAGACTTGAATCATGTACGCGTATGGAAGAGAGAAGATATTCCTGCTTATTTGAACTATGGAAGCAACCCGCGTGTGGGCGACATCATTGTGCTGCCTGATTTAGGCTGGCTGGTGGAAGAAGGAAACAAGACACTTCCGGGCGCCCATGGATTCGACCCGACCTACGACGATATGCAAGTGATGTTCCGGGCATGCGGACCGGATTTCAAGAAGGGATACGAGGCTCCGAAATTCCGGAATGTATCGATTTATTCCCTGCTGGCTCGCCTGCTACATATCACTCCAGAGAAAACGGACGGATGCCTGAAAGAAGTTGAAAATATGTTGATTCAGTGAAGCTTACTGAAGCAGTTCAAAACGTAAGTACATTTCAAATCAAACACAAGTGCATTTGAGTCAAAACGCCTTTGCGTTTCAAGTAAAACGCAAGGACATTTAAACAAAAAGGCTTCGACGTTTTTCGGTGAACGTCGAAGCCTTTTTTCGTCATGTATAATCTGCTGTAAATTAGTCTTCCATCAACTTGCGATAACGTACGCGCTTCGGCTCTACATTGCCCATACGCTTCATCTTGTTTTCTTCGTATTCCGTGTAAGAACCCTCGAAGTAGAACACCTGACTGTCTCCTTCAAAAGCTAAGATGTGGGTACAGATACGGTCGAGGAACCAACGGTCGTGGCTGATAACTACGGCACATCCGGCAAAGTCTTCCAAGCCTTCTTCCAGCGCACGGAGGGTGTTTACGTCAATATCGTTAGTCGGCTCATCGAGCAACAACACGTTACCTTCTTCCTTCAGTGCCATGGCCAGGTGCAGACGGTTACGTTCACCACCAGAAAGCATACCGCAAAGTTTTTCCTGATCAGAACCGGAGAAATTGAAGCGGCTCAGGTAAGCACGGGCATTCACATCGCGGTTACCCATACGAATCAGGTCGTTACCGCCACTGATTACCTGGTATACAGTCTTGTTCGGGTCAATGTCCTTGTGCTGCTGGTCTACATAGGCCACTTTCACAGTCTCTCCTACTTCAAACTCACCTTTATCCACACTTTCCAGTCCCATAATCAGGCGGAACAACGTCGTCTTTCCAGCACCGTTCGGACCGATAACTCCCACAATACCGTTAGGCGGCAGCATGAAGTTCAAGTCGTCGAAAAGCAGTTTGTCGCCATACGCCTTGGCCACGTGCTTGGCTTCGATAACCTTGTTTCCCAGACGCGGACCGTTCGGAATAAAGATTTCCAGTTTTTCTTCCTTCTCCTTCACATCTTCGTTCAAGAGCTTGTCGTACGAATTCAGACGAGCCTTACCCTTGGCCTGACGAGCCTTAGGAGCCATCCGCACCCATTCCAACTCACGTTCCAGCGTCTTACGACGCTTGCTGGCCGTCTTTTCTTCCATTTCCATACGCTTGGTCTTCTGCTCCAGCCAGCTTGAATAATTTCCCTTCCAAGGAATACCTTCGCCACGGTCGAGCTCCAAAATCCATCCGGCCACATGATCCAGGAAGTAACGGTCGTGTGTCACGGCAATTACCGTTCCTTCGTACTGCTGCAAGTGCTGTTCCAGCCAGTCAATACTTTCTGCATCCAGGTGGTTGGTCGGCTCGTCAAGCAACAGGATGTCTGGCTTCTGCAACAACAGACGGCACAAAGCCACACGGCGGCGTTCACCTCCCGAAAGGTTCTTCACCAGCTGGTCTTCGGGCGGACAGCGCAATGCATCCATCGCACGTTCCAGTTTGCTGTCAAGATTCCACGCATCAGTAGCGTCAATAATATCCTGCAGTTCAGCCTGACGCGCAAAGAGGGCGTCCATCTTTTCCGGATCTTCATAATATTCCGGCAAACCGAACTTCTGATTGATTTCTTCGTATTCAGCCAGCGTGTCTACCACCTGCTGCACTCCCTCCATCACGACTTCCTTCACGGTCTTCGTGTCGTCAAGCTGAGGTTCCTGTGCCAGATAACCTACAGAATATCCCGGTGAAAATACCACTTCACCCTGGTAGTTCTTTTCGATTCCGGCAATGATTTTCATCAAAGTAGACTTACCGGAACCGTTCAAACCGATGATTCCGATTTTCGCGCCATAAAAAAAGGATAGGTAGATGTCTTTCAAAACCTGTTTGTTGTTCTGGAATGATTTGCTCACTCCCACCATTGAAAAGATAATTTTCTTGTCGTCTGCCATATTCTTTATATTAGTTAAGTTATCTATTCTTCATTCGTTTCATGAAATAGCCGTGCACCACTGCCTGATAAATCAACAGGCCTGCCAGCAGAATGAGCGATGCTGCCCGGAACTGTTGTCCGGAGATGTCTTCTGTATATTTCCCGAAGAACACGCCCAGCATGACACCCGACTCCCAAAGCAACTGATAGGTGTGATAGCCCGTTCCGCGCTCACAGTGCAAAGGAAGACGTATCATCATCCGCAAGAACTGAAGCAGGGAGAACCCCATGCCTAATCCGGTCAGAAGACCGGCTCCCATTAGCATTTCTTTTTCGGTGGAACAGCCCAATATCCATACTGCCACACACATCAATACCAGTCCGACACCATTCAGCAAACGGCCGTTCACTTGCTTACGAACCACGCGGTCCAGCAGCAGGAAAACGATAAATCCGGCTATGATACAAATGTAGAAAAAAGTATCGAAAATCGAACTGAACAGGACCCCTAAAATGAAGGGAACCACCATCATATTCAAACCCGGGATCAAGGTACGGAAAAGCAGAAAACGGTCGAACGACAGCAACGGAAGGTCCAACGGAGCACGGAAACAGACTTCCACCATGGACACCAGTACGACCGGAAGGGCGCAAAGTCCCACAAACAGATAAATCTGTTGCTGGAAAGAAAGATACCAGCCTGCATTATATCCCAACAGGATGCCACACAGCATACCGAGTACCCCCGACCAGGTGAAAACCACACTAGCCTTGTTTCTGTACTGGCTGGGAGTTACATCGATGACCAGGGTACTGCCCATGGCCATCAGTACCACCCCAAACAAGGCTCCCTGAAGCACACGCAAAAGGAAGATCATCCCCCACTCTCCGGCGTATGGATACAACAGTCCCAAAAGCGCCAGCAGCAGAAGACTACGCGTACACACATTCTTACGCTTAAACGTATCGACCAGATAATTATTGAACGCTCCCAAAAGGAAAAGAGAAGCTCCAAAGATAGCTATGGCACCTCCGGCCTGAAATCCCGTATACCCTCCTTCTGACACCATCCAGTGATGAAGTGCAGGAAACAGCATATACACTGCCGTATACAGGAAAAAATTAGCGATGAGCAAAAGATTAAAATTCTTGTTCCACATTTTTTCTACATCTGATAGAAAACACAGATGCACAGACTGCGACTTTTAAATTGTCCGGAAGAACCGGACTTTGCAGTCCATGCATCTGCGGCTTATAAGTGATAATCTTAGTATTGTTCTGACTCGTTAGGGAAGTCACAAGCTTTCACGTCGGCTACATAATGTCCGATGGCGTCGGTCATCACGGTATTCAAGTCGGCATAGCGACGAAGGAAACGCGGACTGAATCCTTTGGTCATACCCAGCATATCAGTCACTACCAATACCTGTCCGTCTACTCCTCCACCGGCTCCGATTCCGATAACCGGAATAGTCAGTTCCTGAGCCACACGGGTTGCCAGTGCAGCCGGAATTTTCTCCAGCACCAGTGCAAAGCATCCGGCTTCTTCCAGCAGACGTGCATCCTTAATCAGCTTTTCAGCTTCAGCATCTTCTTTGGCACGCACACCGTAAGTTCCATATTTATTGATAGACTGAGGCATCAGTCCCAGATGTCCCATCACGGGCATTCCGGCACCGATGATACGGCGAATCACGTCAATGACTTCTTCACCGCCTTCCAGCTTCAGAGCATCAGCATGTGTTTCTTTCATGATGCGGATAGCATTGCGTACCCCGTCAAACGGGTCTGCCTGATAAGAACCGAATGGCATATCCACCACTACCAATGCACGCTTCACACCGCGCATTACTGACTTTCCGTGATAAATCATCTGCTCCACGGTAATAGGCAAGGTCGTCACGTTACCCGCCATCACATTCGAAGCTGAATCACCTACCAGAATCACATCCACACCTGCGCCGTCTACAATCTGCGCCATCGTATAATCATAAGAGGTCAACATGGAAATCTTTTCACCTCTCTGTTTCATCTCAATCAAACGGTGAGTCGTTACTTTACGAGTATCACCAGAAAGATATCCTGCCATAGTTTTCTTCTGAATTTACTAAAATTTCCGCAAAAATAGCCGATTTTTCCGAATCAGACAAGCCTTACAGCAAGTTCATCATTTCTTCATACGTAAAACAGGTGAAATCTGGAATCACCCGGGCGCACTGATTTTGAATGGCTTCCGCCGGATTGGTGGTGCTCAGTCCCACCACAGGCATTCCTGCTGCGTTTCCCGCCTGAATACCATGGAACGAGTCTTCAAACACGACGCAATTGGCCGGGAGCGTCTCGAAAACTTTGGCTCCAAGCAAAAAACAATCGGGGTCCGGCTTGGATTTCTGAAACATCTCGGCTGTGAGTATCCGGTCCACCATATTCTTCAATTCAGGATGTGCCGCATACACATTGGCCATTTTCTTCTCGTTCGAGCTGGTCACTATGGCTATTTTCACTCCATGAGCACGAAGAGTCTGCATGAACTCTGCCACTCCCGGCACATATTCATAGCGCATCTCCGTCTCGAAACGGTTCAGGCCTTCTGTAATTTCAGCCTGCTCATGCTCCATTCCCTGAAAATAACGGTCGTAAATCTGCCGCAACGTCTGTCCTTTGATGATTTTTCCGAATTCCTCGTATTCCGGATGGTATTTTTTTCCTACCTCATTCCAGAAGATGCTGTACTGTGACTCAGTGTCCATCACCACTCCGTCAAAATCAAAAAGTGCTGCTACGCATTTAGTTTTGTCCATTGGTATGTTTAGTTTGATTTAACGGTGCAAAGTTCTAAAATATTGCTTCATATTCCTAGCTTTGGAAATTAAAATAAACAAACGTACATGCATGTCGCCCTTCGTTATGAATGTGTGCGCCTGCTGCATCGTGATTTTCATCAACAACCGTCTGCTCAACTATGGAGGTGATATGGCCATCGGTGCATTCGGTATCCTCAACCGTATCCAGATGCTCTTTGTCATGATTGTAATGGGTATCACCATGGGAATGCAGCCCATTACGGGATACAACTACGGTGCACAACATTTCGACCGCGTAAAAAGAACCTTGAAACTGGGAATCACGGCAGGATGTATCATTACTACCTTAGGATTCATAATCGGTGAACTGTTTCCCGGTATATTTGTCGGCATGTTTACCGACAACCACGAACTGACTGATGAAGCGACACTGGCCCTGAGAATTGGCATTCTATCCTTCCCGGTGGTAGGTGCACAGATTGTCATCACCCAGTTCTTTCAGTCCATCGGAAAGGCCCGGACTTCCATCTTCCTGTCTCTTTCCCGCCAGCTGCTCTTCCTTCTTCCGGGACTGGCTTTTCTCCCACCCTTCTATGGAGTAAAAGGAGTATGGTTCAGCATGCCGTTATCCGATGCATTGGCCTTCGCCGTGGCAGCTTTGATGCTGGCATACCACTATAAGAAAAAGATGTCAGGCACCGATTTACGGACATCTTAAAAACTTTCTGAGAAAAGAAGAGCCAGATTCAGCACAGATACAATCACTGCCATGATGTAAAGCACAAAACTGCTCCACCGGGAGTTGGCATATTGCCCCATCACCCGTTTAGAGGAGGTCAACCCTACCTGCAAGAATATGGTAAACGGAAGCTGAATGCTCAGTATCATTTGTGAGATAATTAATCCCTGAAAAGGATTCTCGATGAACAGAATGACAACCAGTGCTATTCCTAATGAAAGTAGAATTCCGACACGAGAGTGCACATCCTTTACATGATAGGATTCACCAAACATGCCGGCAAAAATGGAACCGGCGGCCATCCCGCTTGTCACAGTGGAAGAAATACCCGCCATCAGCAAGGCAAGAGCAAAGATAGTAGCAGCCTGATTGCCCAGCAAAGGCTCCAACAAGCTCTTGGCCTGCTGCAACTCTTCTACTCCGATATGATTGGCAAAGAAGGTAGCCGCAGCCAGTAGAATCATCGCGCTGTTGATGGCCCAGCCTACTCCCATAGAGAACAGGGTATCATAAAATTCATACTTCAACAGCTTTCGGATAGAAGCATCGTCCTTCTTGTTGTACTCCCTACTCTGTACCACTTCCGAGTGCAAGAACAAGTTATGAGGCATCACCACGGCTCCCAGCACACTCATTATCACCAACAGACTTCCTTCAGGAATGGAAGGCGTCACCCATGAACGGGCAGCCAAAGGCCAGTCAATGTCAACCAGGAAAAGTTCATAAAGGAATGACAATCCAATCACTGACACGAATGCAATAATGGAGCGTTCAATCCGCTTGTAGGAATTGGTAAACAACATGATTGTGACAAAGAATGCTGTGAGAAGGGAACCCCAGATAACAGGAATATCGAATAGCATTTCCAGGGCAATGGCTCCTCCCAAAATCTCCGCCAGAGAAGTGGAGATAGACGCCAGTACGGCTGTTCCCAAGATAGGGCGTGACACCCATTTCGGCGTATATTTAGTGGCAGCTTCGCTCAAGCACAGTCCGGTAACAATTCCCAAGTGAGCTACATTATGCTGCAACACGATGAGCATAATAGTAGACAAGGTAATCACCCACAACAAGGAGTACCCGAAGTCTGCTCCTGCCGCAAAATTAGAAGCCCAGTTGCCCGGATCAATAAAACCAACGGTCACAAGCAAACCGGGACCAATATATTTAAAGAAATCCAGCCCACCAAGATAACGCTGGTGGTCCTTACGTCGTAATTCTTTGATGAAATTCCACATATCAATAAATCTGTTTTAATAAGTAAAAACACATTTAGCCAATAGAATGTTCACACAAAGAGTAAAGAAATTTGTAATTAGTTCAAATTTAAATCATCCCAACCTGCGGCATGATACCAAGAGATGGACTGTTTGTAATAATCATTCCAAGCTGTTTTATTAGCAACGTAAGGATTATATTCTTCTAGAATATACATACCGATTCCACAGAAACGAGTGCCATCAATAACTGCCCCATCAAAATCATAATCTACACCAGACAAACAATCTTTAGCTATCACCGCCTGGTTCAATGCACTTTGTACAGAAGCAATAGCCTCATTCAAATCAGTAGTTTTTACCACCCCACTTTTTCTTCCTAACTCCCGAAAGAAATCAAGCACATCATAAGAAAAGTATCGATAACTCCCCACTCCATACTGCTGTACGTTCTGCATGGACACAGAAGAAAGCGCATCCTGCCACTCAGAAAGCTTTGCTTTTACTGCACTGGCCAAATTTTCCATTTGACTACAGTCCATCACTGCACATGTACCCCACAAGTTATTCGTCTTATTAAAAGACATGAACTCATGACAAACAGCAGGGTAATCTATATTTTCAGAATACAAATAAGGAAGAATCTGATCGTAAGGGAATCCATACACCGGAGTTTCCATTACGGAAGCAATGCAATATGAAGTTGTCTCTCTCAACTCATAACCCACTTCCGCTGTACCCATCATGCAGGCATCAAACAATACGAAATCAAGTTTTTCCGAAAAACTATTTTTCAACACATCAGCCAGATCCGGAATATCTATATTGTAACCATCATCATCGCCAAAGGCTTTTGACTGCACAGAATTACCCTTCATCCACCCTGAAGCATGCGAACCTAAAATAAGACCATAACTGTCAGAAGGAGCAATCTTCTGCATGTCCTTAAGAACTTCTTCCATGACAACCGGATCAGTAGCTATCTGGCTGTTCATCGTATATTCTTTCTTCTGTGCTACCTGGCATACAGACTCAAACGTCAGATCCGTCCCTGTCAGGGCTGGAAGGTTATTGATATTGCCACGCCCATCCGTATCAAAACATAGCAACGTGGGTACATCCAAATAACTGCTATATTCCTGCGGACGATAAAATACCAGTAACGTACAGGAATCTTTTATTTCAGCCAATGCCATGTACATATCCACCACATTGTCTTGTAGATTCTTCTCCAAAGATTTAGGACTATTCGAAATCAGATATGCGAGCACCGTACGCCCGGAGCGTTTCGCAGGCTGTTGTTCCGGAATTTCATTAGAACAAGCAGCCAGCACAACCACCAGCAGGGTGTAAAGCCATTTCTTCATCTGCATTATTCAAAATCAGGCTTCTCAAACTTAAATTCTGCATTCACATCCTGAAGGAACAATGAGCCACCCTTGGTATATTTTTCCTTCAATTTCTTCAGTTCCTTTTGCACGTTTTTCTTTTTACGGCTGAAAAACATGAAGCAAGTACGGTTCTTCCCATTCTGTTTCTGCTCCAAATAGTCTTTCAATTGGATGCTGTACAGCGCACGGCCCACCAACAATCCTTTATCATCTACAGCAGCACTGTCCAGATACTGCACATCAGTAAAATATACTAGCGAATCTGTAAATGAAGCAGACACACCAGCCAAATAGACTCCATATTTGTTCTTATCTTTCGGCCGCTTACTGAATGCAGAGGCAGCAAATACCATCATTAACAGAAAACAGAAAAACTTTGTATAACGCATAATTCATCAATTTATGGGGCAAAAGTACACAATTATGCGTAAAAACCGAAAGAAGACATATAAATTAACAAAGAAAAAGCCTTTCTATATACAAAAAGAGATGTATCAAGGTCTGAGCTAACCTTCATACATCTCTTCTGTTTTTTTGGAAATCAATCTCTACCTTATCCCAAATAAGATTTGAGCAGCTTACTACGAGAATTTTGTCTTAATCTTCTAATTGCCTTTTCCTTAATCTGACGAACACGCTCACGTGTGAGCCCAAACTTGTCGCCGATTTCTTCCAACGTCATTTCCTGCGTGTTAATACCGAAAAACATCTGGATAATATCCTTCTCTCTTTCGGTTAGCGTAGAAAGTGCTCTGTCAATTTCCCTCGAAAGTGATTCATTTACCAAGGAGCGATCGGCCATAGGAGAATCATCGTTCACCAGCACGTCCAGCAGACTGTTGTCCTCTCCTTCCACAAAAGGAGCATCCACTGAAATGTGACGACCGGAAACCTTCAGCGTATCCGAAATCTTGTCTACCGGGATTTCCAACTCATCGGCCAGTTCTTCCGGTGAAGGACGACGCTCATTTTCCTGCTCAAACTTGGAAAACGCCTTGCTGATTTTGTTCAGTGAACCTACCTGATTCAACGGCAAACGCACAATACGCGACTGTTCAGCCAGTGCCTGAAGAATAGACTGACGAATCCACCAAACGGCGTAACTGATAAATTTGAATCCACGAGTTTCATCAAATTTCTCAGCAGCTTTAATCAAGCCCAAGTTACCTTCGTTAATCAAGTCAGGCAAGCTCAATCCCTGGTTCTGATACTGTTTGGCCACAGACACCACAAATCGCAAATTAGCACGCGTAAGCTTCTCCAAAGCAATACGGTCACCCTTACGGATACGTTGAGCGAGTTCTACCTCCTCTTCTACAGTAATCAAATCTTCACGACCGATTTCCTGCAAATACTTATCCAAAGAAGCACTCTCTCGGTTAGTGATACTTTTAGTAATCTTTAACTGTCTCATTCTATATAAAATGATTTGGGTACAAAAGTACAAAATTAATTTTATTTAGGCGGCAGATTTCCAAAGAAAGAATCTATAAATTTCTTAAACAGACAAACTTACTCTCTTTTTGTTAACCATCTGCCATAAAAAACAACAGACTAAACCGTCTGATTGTTCATCTTCATAAAAAATACAAGGCAAATAAACATCAAAAAGGCGCTTCGGCAATCGAAACGCCTTTTCTTTCCAATTCTTTTTACCTTAGTAATATCTTTTATTCAGCTTGTGACAAGTCTACCGCATAGTTGGCACGTCTTCCTGAAGGATAAACTCCCGTCATGAACAGTACCTGATCGGGTGACTGAGAAGCCTCTTTCATTACACTTTCCAAATCTTGTACGGTGCGCAACTGCTTGCCGTTGGCTTTCAGAATAATGAAACCTTTGCGAATACCGCAGTCTTTCATTCTTCCATTATCAATACCGGTCACTTCTACTCCGTAACCCAAGTTCAACTGCTTCTTCAGTTCATTAGGTACGGCACGGAAGGCTGCTCCCAGAAGTTCCATATCTGCCTGTTTTACCACCTTGGTTGTTCCCTGAGAGTTCTTCAACGTAATGGTAAAGGTCTTTTCTTTCTTGCCGCGCAATACGGTAACTTTCACCTTGTCACCCGGACGATACTTAGCCAGCAAGCCTTGAAGGTCGGCCATCGTCTTCACCTTACTGTCATTCAACTTCAGGATGACATCGTTCTTCTGCAAGATTCCGTCGGCAGAACCACCTTCAGTTACTTCAACTACTTGTACACCTTCAGTAGCTCCCAGTTCCTTCTGCTCTTTTCTGATTTCATCCGGATACCTTTCATCACCCATGTCACGACCGCCGATACCCAGCAAAGCACGCTGTACGGTACCATATTGTTTCAAGTCGGTTACCACCTTTGTCATGATACTTACCGGAATAGCGAAACCATATCCTGAATAAGCACCGGTCGGAGAATACAGCATGGCATTGATACCTACCAGTTCACCTTTCGCATTAACCAACGCACCACCACTGTTACCCTGATTGATAGCCGCATCGGTCTGGATGAAAGATTCTACCTGATTAGCTCCCAGTCCACGAGACTTCGCACTTACCACACCGGCAGTCACTGTAGAACCCAAGTTGAACGGGTTACCTACTGCCAATACCCACTCACCGACTTTCAGGTTGTCAGAGTTACCTACCACGATAGCCGGAAAATCATCTCCTTCAATCTTTACAAGTGCCAGGTCAGTAGTCGGGTCAGTACCGATGACACGACCTTTCATTTCGCGTCCGTCGTGCAACTTCACATTGATTTCATCTGCTCCGTCAATCACGTGGTTGTTCGTTACGATGTAACCATCCTTTGAGATGATGACACCCGAACCGAAACCTCTCTGTTCCGGAGTCTGTACTTGCTGCTGACGTCCTCTACCGTCACCGAAGAAGAAGTCAAAAATATCCGGTTGTCCCTGAATAGTCTGTATCTTGCTGCGCTGGATAGACATGATATGTACGACGGAATTCAACGTACTCTCTGCCGCTTTGGTCAGGTCTACCGGCTGCATGCTGGAAGCATCGAACGCTGCGGTACGTAAAGGAGATGCTGTTTCAAAACTTTCATAAAAAGAAGTATTATCCTGATTTTTCTCCATCATGGCATACGCTGTAACCCCTGCCACTCCGGCACTCAAAGCAACGACTGCCACAGAACCAATCGCAAACTTAGTTGTTGTTTTCATACCTTCTATTGTTTTAAATGTTAATTTCGGCGTTGTTTTAACTTTTCATTTGCTAAAGTAGAACAAAATCCATACGATTGTACTCTTACCCTATTCTTTTTTCCGTCTTTTAACAATGAAAACAAGGGCATTAACCGCAGTTAACTGGCATATCTGACAAATTTACATTCATTACCAGTGAAATAGTGACAACGCTGACAATTCGTCCGGCCCGTTCTGACAGCCCCCCGAACACCCGAATCAAAAGAATCCTGACAATTTTTAAAAAAATAGCGTAGTTCTCTTTAACCTTTTGATTGTCAAAAGGTAATCGGAGCTTAGAAAATAGGCAGGTAACGATTAGGTGACGAAAATCCATCGCTTGCTTGCGCTTTTCTGCATAACCTCAAATAACTCTTCAGTTACAAAAGTAGTTGATATTCTTGACGTTAGCAAATTTCTACAGAAAAAATTTCCCCGATAAAGTTTCTTGGTTTAAATAGTTTTTATCTTGAATCCATTTTCTTTTTTCACGGAAACGGATTTTTTCAACGGTCAAAGAAAACCCCCGCCTTACCACCCTCCGTAACCGACAGGAAGAGGCATATGGAAACCTGCTGAGGAACCAGGGAGTGGTTACGGTCGAACTGCTCAAGACCACTGTATCAGATGTCAATTCCGTGTCGGAATACCTCTTGTAAGCCGAAGAGGTGGAACGCGAACGTCTTAGGAACTGCTCCAAGGAGATTAACTCCACCTACCGCCAGTCGAAAACCACACAGCTCAATCTCAGGCAGTTCATCGAATCCCGCAAAACGAAGGACATCACCTTTTCAGACATCACCGGGGAGTTCGCCGAATCGTTCAAGATTTTTCTCAAGAAGGAGTTGAGACGCAGGAACGGGCACATGAATCATTGCGTGTGCTGGCCCAACCGGCTCATATATATCGCTGTAGACAGGAAAGTATTGTGGCCCAACCCGATAAAAGATACGGCATACGAGAAGAAAGAAGCACCTAAATTAAAGCATATCAGCCGCAGTGAACTGAAGCGAATGACGGAAATCCCGATGCCCGACCTGATGATGGAGCTGGCGCGCAGGGTGTTCATCCTCCCTCGCTGACCGGTCTGGCCTACGTGGATACGAGGGCTCTCCATCACCGTCACATCGGAATAACCTCGGAAGGAAGAAGATTAAGGAAAACATGAGAAGCAAGCACGACCGGCAGGAATAGTCATGGATAGTCGTTTTGTGTCATATGGGGAGGAAAAAGAAAACTGAAGCGGGTCTGGATTCACGACCCCCTTTGGGTATGTGAAAGAAACGTTGCGATGAAAGAAAAAACTCCTTTTCGCACATGGATGAAACAATGCCGGACGTCCGGCAATAAAAAGATGTGGCTTCTCTAACCCGAGTAAATACCATGATTACAGACTTCTTTTTGTTCCTATACCATCAAGTTAAAAGCTTATCCAAAATATCTGAATCCAACCCGTGACAGACCCGGATGGGAAAGGCGATGATACCACCGGACATGGAGATACGACGATAACGATACGTCCTTCTATCGGAATAAGGATATAGCGGGATGCACAGATAACCATATATGATTATCGGAACAGCCGTATGGCAGGCTGTGGGTATATGACAGCATCCGTATACCTGATTTCGTTTTTTTATTATCGGTATTTTAAATGTCTCAAAAGCCTCTTTGACAGATTACCATCCGGGATGATCGCCTGAATTCGCATATATCGGACTTTCTATTTACCTGATTAGCAAACAGCCGGATTACCTCCGGTTATTTGTCGGATCTGTCATCCCGTAATGGTTCCTGCCATCCGTTTTTGTTCTGCGGCTGTCGTTTTTTTTCTCGTGGTATCATGGTCTGTTACCGGATGGGAAGAGTCACCTTCGTCACAGCTATGAATTATAGTGTAGCCATATTGGTATATAGCCGTATGATGCGCTATCCTGATAATGCTATCACAGAATAGCAATATAGCCGGATATTAAAATAAGGATAGTCGGAGACGAAGGGAACACGCACCCTTTCGGATACAGATATATTAAATTCTCCATTTGCAGATGTGTATAAGTAGCAATCCGTTAATGGAGACGATGAAAAAACAATAAGGCGTATACAGTTACATGTCCATTTCCCATTTGCAGAAGTGTAGAAATATCAATTCATCAATGGAGACAATGAAGAAAAACCATAAGTCGTACACGGCTATATGCCCGTTCTTCATTTGCAAATGTGTAGAAATAATAATCCATTAACGGAGAATAGGGTATGGAAAGGGCAGATTTCTCGTATATGCGTCCCCTTATTCCTGAACTATGGGCGTAAGTCACGTAAGTTTCCAATTTTAGGGTATCCCCTTTTAGACGGGCGC
>ULQK01031993.1_pt1 | contig 18169 bp, 18 predicted proteins | sample 1954371 | NCBI WGS metagenome assembly ULQK01 (sample SAMEA4835652, study PRJEB28245) | human gut metagenome | biome: gut microbiome; material: fecal sample | place: Denmark | collected 2008 | reverse complement strand
AGCCTTCTTTAATGGTAAAGAAGGACGGGTTGATTTTAGAATAACGGTAAGGAAGCCCATGTCGGTTTTCGAATCCTTTAATATGAAAGAAAAAGCTTTATGGCAAATTACAACGATATACAAATCATTATAATGGCTGGCGGTATAGGAAGCCGTTTCTGGCCTATGTCAACACCCGACTACCCAAAACAATTTATTGATGTGATGGGAGTCGGACGTTCCCTTATTCAATTGACAGTAGATAGATTGAAGCCAATCTGTCCTGTAGAGAATATGTGGGTAGTGACAAACGAGAAATATATCAGCATTGTCAAGGAACAAATCCCTGATATGCCAGTAGATAATATATTGGCAGAACCTGAGGCTCGCAATACTGCACCTTGTATCGCCTATGCTTGCTGGAAGATACAAAAGAAGCATCCGAAAGCAAACATAGTAGTAACACCATCCGATGCTCTGGTAATCAATACTACAGAGTATCAGCGAGTATTGAACAAGGCATTGAGCTATACATCCGATAAGAACGCCATCGTTACCATCGGTATCAAGCCAAGCCGCCCAGAAACAGGTTACGGCTATATCGCAGCAGCAGAGCCAACATCTGTAGATGAAATCTACAAGGTTGAGGCTTTCAAGGAAAAGCCAAACCTGGAGACAGCCGAGCAGTACCTTGCCGCTGGCAACTACTATTGGAATGCCGGAATCTTCGTATGGAACATTGCTACCATCAGCAAGGCAATCCGTACCTTCCAACCGAATCTTGCCAACATTATGGATGAAATGGCACCTTCTTTCTATACCGAACAGGAGAAAGAGGTAGTAGGCAAACTCTTCCCAACCTGTGAGAAGATAAGCATTGACTATGCTGTAATGGAGAAGTCTAAGGAAATCTATACGTTGCCAGCCGAATTTGGCTGGAGCGACTTAGGCAGTTGGGGCAGTCTCCGCACCCTGCTCCCACAAGATGAGGCTGGCAATGCCAAGGTAGGCAAGGACATCCGCTTGTATGAATGCAAGAACTGTGTGGTTCATGCAGCTGATGAAAGCAAGGTGGTAGTTCAAGGCTTGGATAACTATATCGTAGCCGAGAAGAATGGGCAACTGCTTGTTTGCTCTTTGAAAGAGGAGCAGAGAATTAAAGAGTTTGGAAAATAATAATTTAAAATAAATGTCTTCTACTAAGAATAAAATGTTTAAGGGGGTGTTTTGGTCTGCCGTGGAACGGTACTCAGGTACAATCATGAGCCTGATAGTATCCATGATATTAGCTCGCCTGCTGCGTCCGGAAGATTACGGAATCGTAGCGATTGTTTTGGTGATAATTGGCTTTCTTAATATCTTCTCCTCAATGGGAATAGGTCCTGCAATTATACAAAGAGATGATTTGTCAAAAGATGATATCAATAATTTGTTTACGATGTCTATATTTATAGCTTTGATTTTATCATCTTTATTGTTTATTTCTTCTTGGGGAATTGCATGGTATTATACAAATCCACAGATAGTTCCAATATGCCAACTTTTATCCATTAGCGTGTTTTTTACATCTTTAAATATGGTGCCCCATGCCTTAATGTCGAAGAATATGAGATTTAAGGAAATGGCGAAAAGAACGTTAGTAGTCCAAATAGTTACTGGCGTAATTTCTGTAGGTGCTGCTTTAAAAGGATTTGGTGTATATTCTCTGGTTATATCTCCAATATTATCGTCAATTATTACTTTTGTATATTTTTGGAAATGTTATCCTGTATATATATCGAAGCATTTTTCTTTTGAGCCATTTAAAAAGATATGGAAGTTTTCGTCGTATTTGTTTGCTTTTGATTTTTTTAATTACTTTGCAGGCAATTTGGACAAACTTATAATAGGAAAATTAATGCCTTTAGCATCATTAGGTTATTATGAGAAATCATATCGTTTAATGCAAATGCCATTGCAGAATGTTTCTTCTGTAGTTAGCCCAGTCATGCAACCAATCATGTCTTCTTTCCAGAATGATTATGAAGTCATGGCAACCAAATACAATCGTATAATCAAGTTTCTAGCTACAATCAGTTTCCCTCTTGCCGTCATTTTGATTTTTAATGGTCATGAATTGGTTTATTTGTTTTTTGGCTCACAATGGGGTGCTGCAGTACCATCTTTCCAGATATTTGCTATTGCTTTACCTTTCCAAATGATTTTGAATACCTCGGGAGGAATTTGGACTTCAAGTAATGCGACCAATTATATGTTTTGGACGGGTATGGCTAATACTTTAATTACTTGTATGGGATATATATTAGGTGCTTGTATTGGAAATGATGTGTCTTACATTGCTCTTGGTTGGACATGTGCAGCTGTAGTTTGTTTTTTAAATACATACTATTTCATGTACTCTAAATTGTTCAAAGTTTCATTCTTCAAAATGTTATTGGCATTAGTTTATCCGATGATAAATGCCTTATTATTATGTGGTATTTACGTACTGTTCAATTTATATATAGAATGTTCAAATATAATTCTATCGTTTGTATCTAAAATTTTTATAGGATTTATTATTTCTGTTTTATTTGTTCAATACTCACATCAATATAATATTTTTGATCACTTTAAAAAACTCTTAAGAAAAAAACATGTTTAATAAATATGATTATTTAATAGTAGGCTCTGGGCTTTTTGGAGCAACCTTTGCCTATCGAGCTAAACAACAGGGCAAAAAATGTCTTGTTATCGATAAACGCTCTCATTTGGGAGGCAATGTCTATTGTGAGAGAATTGAGGGCATTAATGTCCATAAGTATGGCGCTCATATCTTCCATACCTCAAATAAAAAGGTGTGGGATTTTGTCAATTCTATAGTTGAATTTAATCGCTATACTAATTGTCCTGTGGCAAATTATAAAGGAGAACTGTATAACTTGCCTTTCAATATGAATACGTTCTATCAAATGTGGGGTGTAAGCACACCAGAGGAAGCACAGGCTAAAATTGACGAACAGAAAAAAGAAGCCGTTGCTGCTCTTAACGGTCGTGAACCTCAAAACCTAGAGGAGCAGGCTCTTACTTTAGTAGGTAAAGACATCTTTGAGAAACTTATAAAGGAATATACCGAAAAGCAATGGGGACGTGAGTGTACTGATCTTCCTGCGTTTATTATTAAACGTCTGCCTGTTCGCCTTGTGTTTGATAATAATTATTTCAACGATAAGTATCAAGGCATACCAGTCGGAGGGTATAATAAACTGATAGAAGGTTTGCTGGAAGGTGTAGAATGTATTACAGATACTGACTTCTTTCATTCAGAATACAGGGATTGGAAAAAATATGCCGAAAAACTGGTTTATACAGGTCCTATTGACGAATATTTCGGCTATGTGTATGGTAAGCTCGATTGGCGCACAGTAAGTTTTAAAATTCGTGTGGAAAATACCGCAAATTTCCAAGGAAACGCAGTTGTCAATTATACGAGTCATGATGTTCCTTTTACCCGAGTTATTGAGCACAAGCATTTTGAGAAGTTCGGTCAAGAGATTTATGATTGTCTAAAGACAGTTATCTCAGAAGAATATTCAACAGAATATAAAGAAGGGATGGAACCTTATTATCCAGTAAACGACGATAGAAATAATCTGCTGGCTGATAAATATCGCGAATTGGCATCTAAAGAAAAAGGCGTTATTTTTGGAGGAAGATTAGCTGAGTATAAATATTATGATATGGCACCAGTCATAGAAAAAGTTTTAAATCAAATTTTATGAAAATGACATCATATAATTTAAACTATCTTAATAAGAAGAATAAAAGGCTATATGAAAAAGAATTGTCAATAGATCTTTACTCAACAAAAGAACTTAAGGTTGATATCTTCAAATCTGCGTTGATTGTTCCGTGTTCACATGATGGTAAACGAGAGGGTGTTTTTGATTTAAATCATAACTATATAGCTCGTACTAATTTACATGAAGTGCTTGGAAATAAGCCATCTTATCCAAAAAATATAGTTCCTCATATAAATAAGGACGCTATTTATATTGGGGATTTATATTCGTGCTTCGGACATTCTTTAACTGATAATCTCAAGAAACTTTGGTTTTTGAAAACTAAAAAAGGAAAAGCATTGTTGAATCAAGGGGCGGAAATAGTTTATGTAACGTTTAACGGAGAAAAATTAGGTTCACATGTATTTCGAATTTTTGAATTAGCAGGTTTTGATCTGCATTGTGCTAAAGAAATAACAGAACCGCTTACTTTTGATTCTGTTTATGTGCCAGAAGATTCTATTTTTATCGAGGAAGAACGAAGATATTACACTAATGAATTTAAAAAAGTTGTTGAATCTATTATTCAAAAAGCGCATTTGCGTGTATCAGTACCTTATTTTTCAAAGATTTATCTTTCACGAACTTTATTAAATGACGGAGAAGATTTTGGTGAACTTAAAATAGAAAAGGCCTTTATTAACAAAGGCTATAAGGTCTTGCATCCGGAAAAGTACAGTGTAGAAGAGCAGGTCTGTTACTTAAATCAATCAAGTGAAGTTGTATCTACTTTAGGTTCAATATCTCATCTTTCGCTGTTTTGCCCCCCCCAATTCAAAAGTTATTATTCTGCTTAAGAATGATTATCTAAATACATACCAGACTGTTATAGATGCTATTGCTGGTAATAGTGTTATATACATAAATTCTCATCATACCTTCAAACAGAGTAGGTTTTGGGATGGGCCGTTTTATCTGTTTATAACAAAACAACTATCTTTATTCTTGGGTATAAAAATATTGAATTTTAGGTTCTTTGATAAAGAATGGTATAGATATTTATATAAATTTTTACAGCAAAAAAAAATATTTATAAAAAGGCAGATAATGTTATTAATTAAAAAATAGATATGAATAAGATATTATCAATAATCATTCCTACTTATAATATGGAAGAATATTTGAAAAGATGTCTAGATTCTTTAGTGCTTCCTGTTCAATCTCTTATGAATTCGTTGGAAGTTCTTGTTATTATAGATGGAGCTACTGATAATTCTTCTTCAATAGCTCATCAATATCAAGATAAATATCCAGAAACTTTTAGGGTTTTTGATAAGGAAAATGGAAACTATGGAAGTTGTATAAATCGTGGTTTGAAGGAAGCTACAGGAAAGTATATCAGAATTTTAGATGCTGATGATAGTTTCAATACAAATAATTTTATTAAATATCTGAAGCTATTGGCTCAAATTGATTCTGATTTAATATTGACAGATTATAATTTAGTTGACAACAAAGGTAATATATTGGAAAGACGTTCCTTTGATTTGGAAACAATGATAACTACTGATATAGTTAAAGTATTAAAGCCTGTATCTGAGTTAGAAATGCACGCGATAACTTATAGACGGCAAATTCTATTGGATATAAACTATCATCAGACAGAAGGCATCAGTTATACTGATACTGAATGGGCTTTTATTCCATTGATGGCTGTTAATACTGTATGTTACGTGAACTTACAAATTTATAATTATCTGGTTGGGCGTCCTGGACAAACAATGGATATCTCTGTGTTGCGAAAAAGTATGCCGCAGATGATGACGGTTTATAAGCGCCTTATGCAAATATACAATGGTTCACATCTTGATGCTCATAAAAATAGTATCCTTTTTGATCATCGTATTGATGGCTTTGTGGAGCGTACTTATGGACAGACATTATACAATAAAGTGCTTGATAAGGATGAATTGAAGAGGTTAGATGAAATGGTGAAAAGATACAAGCCAGATTTGTATGAAGCATTAGGAAATCTTAATGATGGTTATGTATGGTATGTAAAACAATGGCGCCGACATGATTATTCATTACCTTTATATTATTGGTTAATAGTTCGTTTTGTTCAACTTAAAAGAAAATATTTGTAAAGATATGAAACTCACAATTATAACTGTCAATTACAATGATGCTTGTGGTTTAAAAAGAACATTGCAAAGTGTAAAAGAACAGACATCACAAGATTTTGAATATCTTGTTATTGATGGAGGTTCTCAGGATGGTAGCAAAGACTTGTTAGATGAGTATAACGAAATAATAACATATAGCATTAGTGAACGAGATTCTGGAGTTTTTAATGCTATGAATAAGGGTATAGGTCTTGCTAAAGGTAACTATTGCTTGTTTCTTAATGCAGGTGACTATTTTGCAGCTAATGATGTTGTTGAGAAAGTTTTACCAACACTTGATGATACCGACTTTATATCTGGAGATACTATTTGTATAAGCCCTTCCGGTAAGAAGGCATTATGGAAAGCTCCCCGAATTCTTTCTGTGTATGTTATTACTCGTTATTCGTTGAGTCATCAATCAACTTTTATAAAAACAAGTCTATTGAAAAAAAGACCATACAGGGAAGATTTGCGAATAGCATCTGATTGGGAGCAAGAATTGTATGAGCTGGTGTTCCATGATGCTACTTATAAAAGTGTCCCAATAAATGTATGCTATTTTTATGAAGATGGAATTTCTCGAACAGATATTAATGGGGTCAAGGCTGAAAGGAATAAGGTATATTCTGAGTATTTTTCTAAACGTCTTCTTCATGAAATACTTGGTTCAAATGAATTGAAGGTAATTGTTAATCATGCAGAGGAAAGTAGTTCTTTGTACAAATATTTATTGTTGGGTAGCAAGATTATTAGGAAACTATACTATTTATTTCATTCCAAGTAAATTATACTCATCGTTTTTTGTTTAAATAAAATACGATGTTCCCTATTTTATTACAACTATTCATTTAGGTGGCGTGCTATAATTACAGTTTGATATTAAGGGTAAACGTTGGGAAGCAGTGAGTGAATATCAAGATCAATTCCCATACACGCAAACATTGATTATTTTTTATTATGTTTCAAGTTAAATTAGAAAATCTGAAGGGAATTAAGGAGTTAGTGTTTCCTTTTCCTGAAAGAAAGGGGGTTTATGTTTTAACTGGTATCAATGGATGTGGTAAGACATCTTTACTTATTGCATTGAGTAGATTAGGAGATAAATATGCTTTTAAAAATTTCCAAGTAAAAAATGACAAGTGGTTAAAGATTGATGCTTACAAAAATGCGTCTATTATATATAAAACAGATACAAAAGAAGTCAAATATCAGTATTCTCGTTCAAGGTGGGCACCTACGCCACGTGAAAATAGCAGTTTTATAAATGCATTTCCATTTATAAACACATTGTTTATCTCAACATTGGGCTTGCGTTTTTATACTCAAGATCAGTTTGTTTCTAAACGGCCAGTTCTATTGGAAGTAAGTGACAGCATAAAGCGACCTATGAAAGAAATATTATCTTCTGATAAATATGATGATTTGAAGTTCATAACAGTAAAAGGAAAAAAAGGTCGCCAAAGTCAATTGCATCGAAACAACAAGCTATATGTTATTCAAACTGGGTATAATATTTATTCTGAGCATAATTTTAGTTTGGGAGAGCGGTTGCTGTTGAATACGTTGGATACATTGGAGCATATCACTCCTAAAACTTTGTTACTAATAGATGAGGTAGAATTGGCTCTTCATCCTTTGGCGCAAATAAAGTTTTATGATTATTTAAAGGAACAAGCATTGCAAAAGGATTTGGCTATTATAATCTCAACACATTCTGCTTCACTTATCAATCATGCTGAAAAACGATTGTTTTTGGAAAAACAATCAAATGGCACCGTAGAAGTATTGAAGGATTGTTTTCCGTCTTATATTCTAAGAACAGTTTCTTCAAACGAAGAACAAAAGCCAGATTTCTTCTTCTTTGTAGAAGATGATATGGCTACAGATTACTTTCAATATATTGTAAATAAGTTCTTGGCAGATACAGGTAAGCCAATAAATTGTAAAGTTATTCCTGTAGGACCTTATGATAGTGTTGTAAAACTAGTAGAAACTTTTCCTATGTTTGGATATAACAAGAGCCATGTACAGGCATTCCTTGACGAAGACGTTAAAACCACATATAGAGAATGGCATAATAACAGAAATCGTACAGAAGCAGAACAAAAAAAATATGAATTGTTTATTCGTAATGGAAACAATATTTCTTATTTAAGCATAACCCCTGAGTTAGGTGTTTGGGAATGGATTGAACAGAATACTGCAGAATTGAAAGAATATTTAGACGAACAATATGGTTTGCAAACTTATGATGTGGTTCGTCTTATAGAAGAAACATCAGCCGAAGAAGCTACGAATAAGGGTGGTAATCTCCGTAATTGGGCTAAAGGATGTTTTAAAAATATAGCAGATAAAATTAATTCTAAAAATCCTTTAATCTCTAAAAGAGAAATATATAAAAGTTTGCTTATATGCTATGCTAATGCTCATTATGATTTAACTCGTTTAAAAAGTATTTTTTTCCCATTGTTTAATAGAGATAGAGTATGATGCACTTTATTTTTTGTTTAGACAACAACTATGTTCCCTATTGTGCTGCGACTATAGCTTCGGTTATAGACAACAATCAGGGGGAAGAGATTACTTTTCATTTGTTTGTCGATGGAATTTCAGATGTCAATCGAAAAAAACTACAGGAGTGGGTAAGTGGTATTGAAGGGAAAGATATAAAGTTTTATGAATTGTCTGAAGATGATTTCACAGATTTTCCTGTTGGTGATGCCTATATCAATCTTACAACTTATTTCCGATTGGTAATCCAAGATAAATTACCTGACATAGATAAGGTGATTTATTTAGACTGTGATACTATCGTAAATGGAAGTTTGAAGGAACTATGGAATACGGAAATGGGGGATTATGCCGTTGCAGGTGTTCGAGATAGAGTGAATGATAGTATAAGGCTTTATAATCGATTGAGATATCCGATGCATGATGGGTATGTTAATGCTGGAGTTTTGCTTATCAACTTAAAAAAGTGGAGAGAATTTTATGTTTTTGATAGAGCAAAAGAAATTGCTAAAGCAATGCCTGAGGCTCTGAAAAATCATGATCAGGATATTATTAATATTCTCTTCCATGATAACAAACTGATGCTTCCTTTCCGCTATAATCTTCTCGAATATTATCTGTATGTGGAAGAATGGTTGTTTCTTGACAGAAAGTATTATCCGGAGATAATTGATGCTTGTAAGAATCCAGTTATTATTCATTTCTGTATGCCGCAAAAGCCTTGGCATTATGAATGTATTAATCCTTTTAAGGAATTGTACTATAAATACCGCAAAATGACGCCTTGGCCTGAGGTTGAATTAACTCATAAAATACAAAAACTATCTCGCAAGCAGAAAGTTAAGATGATGTTAGGTCGGTTGGGGTTGTATCATATAGAGAGCAAGCCAACGCTTCGTCGTGATGTGAATATCATTGAAGAACCAAATAATGTATTATTCTAAAAAACGATAAATACTTATGAAACAGCGTTTAGAATATATAGATGCACTTAGAGGGTTGGCTATTCTTTTAGTGGTCTTTATGCACGTCCCTCAATATGGATTTGGACAGTCTATTGGTGGATATTATATGGAGATGGCAATATTGTTGGCTGTACCTTTGTTCTTCTTTATTTCTGGTTTGTTTGTACCATTGGAAATTACCCCCCCATTTCAATAAAAAAGATTGGTAAAAGACTTCATTCAATTCTTTTGCCTACATTTTTGATTGGAGGACTTTATGCTATGCTCAATCACATATCTTTCATGGATATGTTACAAGACAAATTCAAGGCTGGGTATTGGTTTACAGTAACCCTATTTGAGTTCTTTGTGATTATTGATATGTTAAGATTGATGGCATGTAAGAGCCAAAGATTGTTTTTTGTACTTTTGATAGGTGCATGCTTTTTGTGCTATGGATTGTCTGTGCCAACAGTACAACGAATGTATGGAGATATAGTTATTGCACATATCTTAGGCATAGCACAATGGAAATACTTTATTTTCTTCGTCTTGGGTATGTTTGTTAAGCATAATGCTAAAACGATCTACTCCGATAGAGGAGGAGCAGCAATTGTGATGGCATTTCTGATGGTATATGCTGCTAATGCTATAGGAGATTTTCAGTTAAATGGCTTGTTGTATAATATAAATCTGCTTCTGAAAGAAATTAGTATTGTACTTTTAGCATACTATGTATTCTATACATACAGATCTAAGTTATCTTCTCAGACAAGAATGGGGAGATGGTTATCTAAGATAGGTACATATACGCTGGAAATTTATCTCATGCACTATTTTGTCTTGCCTCGGCATCTTAACGGAGTTGTTGATATTGTTGGTTTAGATGAAAATCCTTTGTTAGCTTTGTTAGTTTCAATAGTCATTGCGCTGATGGTTGTATGTGTGGTATTAGTATTCGTTGCTATACTGCAAAGCAATAGTTATATTAAGAAAATGTTGTGGAATAAGTAAATTCCTATCAATTTATTTAGTTTATGCAAGATATATTTATTTCAATAATTGTCCCAGTATATAATGTAGAAAATTATCTACGTGAATGCTTAGATAGTATTTCACAGCTTAAAACTGTGACTTGGGAGGCTATACTTGTTGATGATGGATCGACAGATACATCAGGTAAAATCTGTGATGAGTATGCAAAACAGGATTCAAGGTTTAGGGTTATTCATCAGAAGAATACTGGTGTTAGTGCTGCAAGAAATGCTGGTCTGGATGCAGCTAAAGGTGAGTGGATATGGTTTGTTGATTCGGATGACATTGTAGATACACAATGTGTTCCAAATACAAAGAATTGGCTGGATAATCAAGGAGATGTTGACTATGTGATGTTTAGTCTGAAGAAATTTGAGGAAGGAGATAAAATCTCTGTTTTGTCAAAAGTGTCTGATGATAATACGCCAAATATTATAAAAGAAGATGATAAAAATAGTTTTCAGCTGAAACATTTATGCAATTATCATTGTACATTATGGTATAAGCGAGAAATCATTGAAAGACATCATATTCGTTTTACTCTTGGTATCCGGAATTCTGAAGATGGTGAATTTATGGCCAAGTATCTTATGCTGATGAGGAATCCTGTAAAAGTAGATTCGACCATATATTATTATCGTATGCGAGAAGGTTCTGCTATGCATTTGGCTTCTTCTGGAAAAAATATCATAGAGGATGTTCCTGTTGTCTTTTTCAATTTATTGAAATGGATGGGTGATGTTGGTCAGCCGGTGGAGCCATGGCTCAACTTCTGGTTCTTGAAAATGATACAGAATCTTCTTGTGCAGGCAGGTCGCTATCAGCAATTAGACAAGAGGCAATTTCAAGCTACCATAAGAAAAATGATAGATGCCTGTGATAAGAAAGGTTTTTCTTTTGTTAGAGATAAGAAGATGCGACTCGCTTACTTTAGTATTTCTGCTTATTTTATAGTCAATAAGCTATATATGAAAATCAAAGGTTTATAAGAGGTTTATATGAAAAAATGGATTTATGCAATGATAGGATTGCCGCATATTATCATTTATCTGCTGTATAGAAATAAAGATAAAAGGATTGATATGGATCTGGCAACTTATAATGACGGGAGAATAGGTGTTAATGCGTTTATCAATACCCTTTCAAAAAATGAATATCGCAATGTTTTCTACTTTCGAATTCCTTGGATATTGAGAGTTTTCTTGAATATATTTTTGAGAAGAGTTCCTGATTGCAAATTGCAGTGTGCTCACTGTGGGGGGGCATTAAATGTGCACCATGGATGGGGTACTATAGTGCTTGCTGATAGGATAGGAGAGAATTTTTCAGTTTATCAGAATGTAACTGTTGGATATGGTAAAGATGGCAAGCCGAGTATAGGCAATCATGTGAGCATCTATTCTGGTGCTGTTGTCTTTGGAAATATTACGATCGGTAATCATGTAAGAATAGCAGCCAATACGGTGGTGCGAACTGATATACCAGATGGTTCGCTTGTCTATGGCAATCCGGCAGTGATTGTAAATCAAAAATAATTTATGGTACAAAAACAGAGAATCCTTTATTGGGATGTCATTAAAGCGTTTGCTATTTTTCTGGTAGTTTGGGGACATTGTCTGCAATACCTTCAAGTTGATACAGAAAAATGCTGGAGTTCTAATCTTTGTGGCTTTATTTATTCTTTTCACATGCCACTCTTCATGATGGTAAGTGGCTTTTTTGCGAAAAGCATTTATAAAAAGGGATTTTGGGAAAATATAAAGCATAAGACAATACAGATATGGCTTCCTTCTGTTACCACCTATATCGTCGTAGGATTGTTGCTGATCTATATGCGACATGAACCTTGGGGATATGGACTTACTAAGTTAGGGTGGAATTGTTTTACGAGCTATTGGTTTTTGAAAGCTCTCTATATATTATATATCGTAGGAATCTGTTTTACTTTTGTCTTCCGTAAAAGCAAATTAATATCTATCGTTCTTTCAGCAATCCTTCTGGTCTTGTTGAAAGATAATGTAGAATTTGTCCATTGTATGTCTATGGCTCCTTTCTTCTTGATAGGTATGTTTTTGCATAAGCATGAAAACTTATTTTGGAAGAATAAGGTTTCTATTGCAATCATCTGTTTGATTGTTTGTTGTGTGATGGGATGGATATATGATATTGTTGATTACAATATGTATATGAGACCTTTTAGATGGGACTTTCATTCCCTATATCTGTTTCTCATTAGAATGATTATAGGTACGGCAGCCAGTTTTCTCTCGATAATCATGATTCGTTCATTTTGTGAAATCCTTAGGAATGGAAAAATTGTACAGCTATTAGCTAAGATAGGTGGAATGACATTGGGTATTTATGTCTTTCATCGTGAAATGGCTTTATTATCCAACCGATTTGCTTCAAAGATAGAATCTCTAAATATCTTCAATTTGTCAAATGTAGGGGGGCAGATATTTTATGAATATGGTATCTGCTTGTTTGCTACTTTGATTTTTATGGCTATTAGTATAGCTATCATACTCGTTTTACGCAAAAACAAATATACCAGACTCATTTTTTTAGGAGAAAAATAAAATTAAATATGGCAACATATAATTATGACTTCGTCAATGATAACTTCAGAGATGAAGTAATTAGAAAAACCAAACAGGACTGTTTGGTAGATACGCCTTTGAAGGCGAATTGTTATCAGAATGCTTATGTCTTTCCGTTTAAGGAAGGACAGCGTGGTGAGGTTGTAACTGCTGATGGTATTACATTAGCTTCTGATTTTAAGGAAAAAACTTCTATAGATAAGTTTGATACAACCAACTTGCAACATGGTAAAAAAGCAATCTTTGTAGGTTCTTTATGGATCTATATTTGGGGACATTGCTTTACGGATCATTTTAATAAGGCATGGTTTGTACTTACTGATGAATGTAAGCGACTGCAGGAAGAAGGTACTGAATTGGTGTTTATTTCCTGTACCACCAATGTTCCAAAATATATTCAGCTCATCTTCCACTATGCTGGCATTGATCTCGATAAGGTACGTATGATAACGGAACCGACTATCTTTGAAGAACTCTATGTTCCAGAGAATTGTTATTTCCATACTCCTGATAAATGGCACCGCTTTTATACGAAGGAATATCTTCCTTTGCTGGAGAATATTCGCAAGAATGTAATTGAGGAAGCGGAAAGAGATGGAACCTTCCCTGTATATGAAAAAATCTATTTGACCCGTACACAGGGTAAGTTTGGAAGCCTTTGGAAAGATTTAGGAGAAAAAGCAATAGAGGATGCCTTTGCCAAGGAAGGTTATACTGTTATTGCTCCAGAAAAGCATACTGTTGCTCAGCAATTCTGGATGATGATGAACTGTAAACAACTTGTAGCTACGGATGGTTCTATTTGTCATGCATCTTGTTTCTGCAAACCACATACTCAGGTTACAGTTTTGTGTAAGGCTAATTTCCTGGTGGAACATCAAATCGTATCCAATCAAATTGCTAATTTGAATGTGACATATGTTTCTGTTCATCATTCTTTCTTTGTAGATAAGAAACATCCTTGGCATGGTCCTTATCTGCTTTGTATAACAGACAATTTGGAAAGATATTTGGGGCACAAGATTCCTCATGCTCCTTATTTCCTCACAAAGAATTTCGTGAAATATCTTATTCGCAAGTTATATGTCTCAACATTTGGTAATGCTGAGTGGATTAATAATATAGTAAGAAAACAATTAAAAAAGAAATAATCAACAATGGAAAAAGTATTAGTAACTGGTGGAGCTGGATTTATCGGCTCTAATGTAGCATTAAAGTTAATCGCAAAAGGTTATTCCGTTGTAGTTTTAGATTCTCTATCCGAACAGATACATGGATCAAATCCTGACCAAACATCGCCATTGTATATGAGCATTAAGGATAAAGTTGATTTTGTGAAGGGTGATGTTTGTAAAAGAGAAGATTGGCTGAAGGCTCTTGATGGTGTAGATTATGTCATTCATCTTGCAGCAGAGACTGGAACTGGTCAGTCCATGTATGAAATAGAAAAATATGTAGGAACAAACATCGGTGGAACCGCTTTATTACTCGATATCCTTGCCAATACTAAGCATCATGTAAAGCGTGTTGTAGTTGCAGAGTCAAGAGCTATCTATGGTGAAGGCAAATATGTCTGTCCTTCCTGTGGTGTCGTTTATCCTCTGGAGCGTAAGGATGAAGATATGAGCAAGGGTGATTTCGAATGTAAGTGTCCTAAATGTGGTGGTCCTGTAAAACTTGTTGGTACTACCGAAGATAGTAACATTCTTCCATCCTCTGTATATGGTATCACCAAACAAGTACAAGGTCAATTGGTACACCTTGTCTGCAAGAGTATCGGCGTAGAATCAGTTTCTTTCAGATACCAGAATGTGTATGGTCCTGGTCAGTCGTTGTCTAATCCTTATACAGGTATTTTGAGCATCTTTTCTACTCGTATCAAGAATGGTAATGGCTTGAATATCTTCGAGGATGGTAAGGAAACACGTGATTTTGTTTTCATTGATGATGTAGCTGATGCTACTATCCTCGGAATGGAAGTACCGGCTGCTAACGGTCATGTGTTTAATGTTGGTACAGGTGTAGCTACTGATGTGCTGACTGTGGCTCATACCCTTTGTGATAAGTATGGAATCCAAGTTCCTATTACCGTATCTGGAAATTATCGTTTAGGTGATATCAGACATAACTTTGCTGATATAACCTTAGCTAAACAGATACTTGGTTTTAACCCGAAATGGAATTTCTCTGATGGTATTGAGCAGTTTGTTAAATGGGTAAACCAGCAAGAGGTGCAGGAAGATAATTATGAGGCTTCCATTGAAGAAATGAAGAAAAAGGGACTTTACAAATAATAAATTTAAAATCGATGAAAGTTTTAGTTACTGGAGCTAATGGCTATATTGGACGTCATGTTGTATGCTCTTTATTAGATAAAGGTGTAGAGGTTATCGCTTGTGATATCAGAACAGATGATGTTGATAAAAGAGCTATCTGCAAGGATTTGAATCTTTTTGATTTGCCTGAAGGAAATATCTTTGAAGCCTTGGGCAGTCCTGATGTCTGCCTCCACATGGCTTGGAGAAATGGCTTTGTTCATAATTCGCCTACACAGATGGGTGATTTGTCAGCTCATTATCGTTTTCTGACGGCTATGATAGATGGCGGTTTGAGGCAAGTTGCAGTTATGGGAACCATGCATGAGGTAGGTTACTGGGAAGGAGCTATTGATGAGAATACTCCTTGTAATCCCAGCTCTATGTATGGAATTGCCAAGGATGCGCTCCGCCGCAGTATGACACTCTACTGCCAGCAGAAAGGTGTTATTCTTCAATGGCTCAGATGCTATTATATTTTAGGTGATGACAAACATAATAATTCTATCTTCAGTAAATTGTTGTCCGCTGCAGAGGAAGGTAAGAAAACATTCCCATTTACTACTGGTAAGAACAAGTATGATTTCATCGAAGTAGATAAGCTGGCAAATCTTTTGGCTTCTTCTGTTATTCAGACAAAGGTTGTCGGTATTATCAATTGCTGTAATGGTGAGCCTATGAGCTTGGCAGAACGTGTGGAACAATTTATTGCCGATCATCACTTGGATATCAAACTGGAATATGGTGCATTCCCTGACAGACCTTATGATTCTCCATGTGTTTATGGAGATGCAACTAAAATTAATCAAATCTTAAAAGGATGAAGCAAAAGATTTATTGGTTAGTTTCTGGCTTTCACATTCTTTGTTATATCTTATACCATAAGAAAATAAGGGAAATTGATGAGGATCTAATTCGTTTCAGTGGGGGGGCATATGGAATTAAATCCTTTGTAAGTCAGTTATTTCGAAAAGAATACCGTACTGCATTTTATTATAGATTACCATTCTATTGGTCAATACCATTAAACCTGATCTTGAAGAAAATGGAAAATTGTGACATTCATTGTCGGATTGATGGTGGTTTGAGAATTGTTCATGGTTTTTCTTCTGTACTCAGTGCGAAAAGTATTGGAAGAAATTTTGAATTCTATCAAAATGTTACTGTGGGATGGGGACGTGATGGAAACCCGACGATAGGTGATAATGTTAGTATATATGCAGGTGCAGTAGTTGCAGGTAATGTTAAAATTGGCAACAATGTCAAGATAACGGCAAATAGTTTTGTTAGAAAGGATGTTCCTGATAACACCTTAGTTTACGGAAATCCTGCCCAATATAAACCTTTAGTTGAATAATATATTATGACGAGTCGTCCAATAAATAAAGAAAAAATGTCCTCTTATTCTAATGCTCTCAAAGTTCCAATGATTATTCTTGTGATTTTCGTTCACGAGAATTTGAATTTAACCAATGACGGATATTTAGGATTGATGCTGGCGGCAATATCTAATGTGGCTGTTCCTGTTTTTTTCTTGATTTCTGGATATTATTTCTTTTATGGTCATCAATTCTGTAAAGAGGAATATTTCAGAAAACTTATAAAACGAAGCAGAACTTTACTGTTACCATATTTGATTTGGAATTTACTTCCTATGATGAATATCGTAGCAGGAAATTTGTTTTCTATTATTTTTAGGGGAAAGAGTACAGAGGCATTGCAAACTTATCTCGCTGATTTATGGAATAATGGTATCTGGCATATCTGGTGGGATATAATTGGAGGAACCATGCCATACGATTCTCCTTTATGGTATGTGAGAGACCTGATGATAATGTGTATTCTAAGTCCAATAGCTTACCTTTATATAAAAAGACTAAAAAGCTGGGGAATGGGTATCCTTGCTATACTATACTTGGCTGGAGTTAATACGGGTGTTGTTGGACTGAGTATGTCTGCTATCGTGTTTTTTATCTTAGGGGGGCATTTCTCAATCAATGCTGCTATAACCGGAAGTCCATGTGATTTCGCATTGAAATGGAGATGGGCAGTTGTGCCAATGGCGGTTTTAAGCTTGGTGCTCTATTTATTATTTCATGATCAGTCATACGCTCATATATGTCAAATGTCCTATATCCTTTCTGGGGTGTTTGCCAGTTATTATCTGATGAACTTGATGCCAGAAAAGATGTTGAAGACAATGAGTGTCATGGCATCATCCGTGTTCTTTATTTATGCACTTCATAATACCTGTGTCTTAGCTTGGTGTGCAGGTATGATAAATAGATTGTCATTGCCTCATTATTTCGTAATTGTCATAGTTCCATTTGTAACATTTGCAATTTGCTATGCACTTTATTATTTGTTGAAAAAAGCCTTACCTCAGGTATTAGCTGTACTTTGTGGAGGTAGAATTTAAATTGTTTTTTAGAAGAATATGATTCCAAAGATTATTCATTACTCGTGGTTTAGTGGCGACCCTTATCCTGCAGAATTAAAAGCTTGCATGGATACGTGGAAGAAGGTGTTGCCTGGCTATGAGTTTATATTATGGGATGCCAAGAAATTGGCTGAATGTAATAATGTGTTTGCCAACGAGGCTGTGAGTGTGAAGAAGTGGGCTTTTGCTGCTGATTTTGTGCGCCTGTATGCAGTCTATCATTATGGTGGCATCTGGCTTGACACAGATATAGAGATGTTTAAGTCGTTTGATTCATTCTTGAATGACGGCATGTTCATCGGTAGGGAATATTACGTACATCATCATCCTAAGACTGGAAAGGATTATACCATGCTGACTTCTCATTGCTTTGGCGCAGAGAAGGAGCATCCCTTTGTTGGCGAATGTTTGGAGTT
>ULQK01032235.1_pt1 | contig 18341 bp, 8 predicted proteins | sample 1954371 | NCBI WGS metagenome assembly ULQK01 (sample SAMEA4835652, study PRJEB28245) | human gut metagenome | biome: gut microbiome; material: fecal sample | place: Denmark | collected 2008 | reverse complement strand
TGCGGCAGTCCCCCGGACGATGATCCGATCGCCCGAGCCGCCGACCGTGAGATTCCGGACGGAGGCCTGATTCAGTACGCCGAACAGACCGTGCGCCGTCGATTTCGCGGCATCGGCCGTCCATGCGATGTTGCGGATCGTATGGCCTTTGCCGTTGAACTTGCCGGAGAAGGGGTGTTCGGTCGTTCCGATGGCGGTCCATTCGGTGATCCCGTTCATGTCGACATCGTCCAGCAGAACGACGTCGCCGGTTTCATCGCGATAGCGGTCATAGTTGCGCCCCGTATTTACGGCCCGGGCGAATTCGCGCAGGTCGTCCGCGGTTTTGATACCGTAATATTCGGGTTTGGCGCTCGCCGACGCCAGACGCACCATGCGGATCAGCACGTTCTCTTGCAGGTCGCAGAGCATCAGGGCGAAGCATCCTTCTTCGAAAGGCGTTTCGAAGGTTACGACGACGGTTTCGGCCGAGGTGTCGACTACGGCCGCGAGCTGCTCGCAGCGCACTATTTTCAGGATCGCTTCGTCGGCCTTTTCGCCCGTGATCTCGTAACCGATCGTGAGTGGCTGCGAAACGTCTTCGACGGTGTACTCGTCGTCGAAGGCGGTGTCGCCGATCTTGAAGACGATGTTGAAGGCGTCGAATATCGGTGCGGATACGGTCGATCCGTCGCCCAGCGTGAAGATGGCGTTGCCGTTGTCGTCGCGCGAGATTCCTGTGATGAGCGACGTCTGCTTTCCTTCGGCTTTCACCGGGTTTCCCGACGCATCGGTCAATCGACGGCCGTTGAGGATCCAGTAACCCTCTTTGTCGACGGCCATTTCGGGAGTACGCCCCGCAACGGGGATTTTCGAGCCGTCGGTGTCTTTCAGAAAATCGGTGTTTCCGTCGACGGTAGTCGTCCAGTAGAGTACGCCGTTCTCCTCTTTCGTACCGAGGATCGGTGCCGAGGAGACGTCGTCCTTCGTGGCGACGGTGACGCTGTGTTCGATATTGTCGGCCCCCTTGAACCGGATGACGTCGTTGCCCTCGGCGTCCTGCGTGATCGAGGTTATGGCTCCGCCGTTGACGATGGACGAGAGCAGCCGGATCTGGTCGTTGAGTTGATCGGCCTGTTTTTCGAGTTCCGTGAGTTGGTTGTATATCTCGTCGACCCCTTTCCACAGGGCGGAGTCGTCGAAGTCGTCGCTGCATCCGCCGCCGAAAAGAAGAGCCGATGCCAAAAGTGATGTTATCAGAGTTCGTTTCATTGTCTTTTGATTTTATCGGGTTGCGAAAGCGTCAGTCGAAATCGGTGCTGTCGGTCCATCCAGGATTCTGGGTCAGCAGTCCGCCCGTCAGTACGCGCTGGTCGGCCGGAATGGGCCACAGGTAGTCGCGTTCCTCGTTCCAAGTGTATTTCAGCGTACTCCACGCCACCACGTAACCGCGGTTTTCCGCCATGTCGGAGAGAATGATGTCCGATCCGATGCGCAGTACCGTCAATCCGTCGGCCGGACTGCTGGTCTGCTTTTCGACATAGAGTTCGAGGTCGTTCCTGCCGTCGCCGTCCATGTCGTAGAGTCCCGGTCCGGAGAAATAGATTCCGTAGTAAGGGTTGGTTTCGTTGACCAGTTGCGCACCCTCTTTCCAGCGGAACATGTCCCACATGCGCAGCCCTTCCATCACGAGTTCGATCGTGCGCTCCCGACGGATTTCGAGGATGACTCCCGTGTTTTCGCTTTTGGTGACATTGGGATAGCAGGCCAGGAGGAAGGGATCGGGATTGGCGTTGGCAGCGGCCATGTCGAGCCCCTTCATGCCGGCCCGGTCGCGGATTCTGTCGATCGAAATGAGCAGGTCGTCTTTCGTCAGCGTTCCCAGTTCGGCTTTGGCTTCGGCGTAGTTGAGATAGACCTCCGCCGTACGGAACAACGGCCAGTCGGAGGTGCCTTTCGACGCTCCGCTGTGGGCTGCCGTCGAGACGAACTTGATAGGTTCGTATCCTGTCATCGCCGTCATGTCGTTCGCCGTGACCGACTCCTCGCCTTTGGCGATGTAGCCCGGACAGAGTACGGTCTGTGCCATACGGGGGTCGCGTCCGGCGGTCTCTTCGGTGTAGGACATCGTTTCGTGTCCCTCTTTTTCGGTGAAGCGCGAACCGTCGGCCATGAGGTAATGGTTCATGAAACGGCGCGTGAAACCTGCTGCGGAGTTGCGGATGTTGAACTGCACGTTGTGGGAGAGATTCAGTCCTTCGAAGTTGTAGATGCGGGCCAGAATGACCTCTTCCTGTTTGGCGTCGTCGCTGCAAAAGAGATCCCGATAGGGTTCCGTTCCCTCCTTGTAGAGCGAGTAGCCGCTTTCGGAGATGAAGGTCGATGCGGCGTCGGCGGCCAGTTGCAGATACTTGTCGGCATCGGGCAGATTCCGGTATTTGCGCCACGTGCCTTCGTAGAGGGCGATACGCGATTTGAGAGCCAGGGCCGACCAACGGGTTACGCGGGCGACATCCTTTTCGCGGGGCAGCATTTCGATTGCGTTTTTGAGGTCGTTCATCACGTGATCCATGATGATGCCGCGATCTTCGCGGGGCTTTTTCAGCAACTCCTCCTCTTCGGAGCCGATGACCTGCTCGTACCAGGGTACGTCGCCGTAGCGGAGTACCTTCTCGTAGTAGAAATAGGCGCGGAAGAAGTAGGCCACGCCGTCGTACTTGGTGCGGACGGCTTCGTCGGTGCAGTTATGCGAATTCGCCAGATAGTAGTTGATTTTGCGCAGGGCGGTCCAGGTCCAACCTTTTTCGTTGGAGGCCATGCGGGTTCCCGATATTACGTCGCCCATGCTCTTGTCGACCATATCGTCGGCATTGAGGCCGGCGGCGTTGTCGGGTGATTCGAGCATCGTATAGAACTGGTTGGTCCACAGCCGCAGATCGGTTTCCGTCTTGAAGAAGGTCTGCGGAGTGACCGTATCTTCGGGAATAAGGGTCAGGTCGCAGCTGGAACATGCGGCGCCCAGCAGGATCGTTGCCAATATTTTTTGCAGTGTTTTCATCTGTCGTTTTCTTTATGCGTTAGAAGCTGATGTCGACGCCTATGGAAAGCGTTTTGGGATAGGCGTATCCTGTTCCGGAGTTGGCCTTGTTCGTACCGCTCGATCCGGCCAGCTCGGGATCGATGGTCTTGTTGTGTTTTTTCAGCGGCGACCAATAGCAGAGGTTTTCACCCGAAAAATAGATGCGGGCGCGGCTGATACCGATTTTGCGAGTGAGATTCTCGGGTACGGTATAGCCGATCGTGAGATTTTTCAGACGCAGATAGGCGAGATTTTGAAGATAGCGGTCGTTTTTCTCGCCCAACGCACCGCCGGAGTAGGCATTGTAGCCGCGCGGACGGGGGAAGTAGGCATTGCGATTATCCTCCGACCAGCAGTTCGAATAAAAGTCCTTGTGGATGAACGAAGTGGGCGGAAAGGCATAGGGGCCCCAGAAGTCGAAGGAGGCTTGGTTGGCAGCCGGATACCAGTCGCGACGTCCGATGCCCTGGAAGAAGGCCGATATGTCGAATCCCATCCAGTTGAAACCCAGCCGGAACGAGTAGTTGTAACGGGGCAGCGAGTTGCCGATGATGCGTTTGTCGCCCGGATCGTCCACGGTGCCCGAACCTTCGGAGATGATGTTGTTGCCGTCGAGGTCGGCGAAACGGACATCGCCCGCGCGCAGACGGTTGCCGGCAGGCCCTTTGTTCTGATAGACGCGGTTATTGACCGCCTTGTCGTCGATCGAGGCCTGGTATTCGGCGGCTTCGCGGTCGGTTTTGAACAGACCTTCGACGTGGTATCCCCAGATTTCGCCCAGCGTTTGACCTTCGTAGCGGTCGGAGATCACCCGATCAGGATTGTGGTATTTGGTGATTTTGGTAATGTAGTCACCCACGGAAGCCGATACGTGGTACGAGAAGGGTTTCCCCGCCAGTTGGAATTCGTCTTGCCAACTCAGCGAGATCTCCCAGCCCTTTGTGCGCAGGTCGGCGCAGTTGGCTTTCGGGGTATTGGCGCCGAAGACGCTGGGCAGCGTGAGCGAAGTGGTGAGCATGTCCTTCGTATCGCGGATATAATAGTCTCCGGTGAAATTGAGACGATTGTTCAGAAGGCCTACGTCGAGTCCGACGTCGTAGGTGGTTACGGTTTCCCACGTCAGACCCGACGAGAGCGGATCCGTGACGTTGGCATAAAAGGCTTTTTCCTGTCCGTCGAAGGTATAGTTCATCTGATTGTCGGTGCTGATCTGCTCGATGTAGGCATAGTTGGATACCTGCTGATTGCCCAGACTGCCTACCGAAAGACGCAATTTGAGGTTGTCGACGATGTCCCGTGCCGGGGTGAAGAACGACTCCTCGCTGATGCGCCATGCGGCCGACGCAGAGGGGAAGAATCCCCAGCGATGGTCGGACTCGAAGCGCGACGAACCGTCGCCGCGGGCGCTCGCCTCGAAAATGTAGCGGCCCTTGTAGTCGTAATTCACACGTCCGAAGAATCCCAGCGTACGGTAGGCTGTGATCGATTGCGAGAGGGTGATGGGGCCCGTCGCTACCGTGAAGGAGTCGATGTCGTCGCTCGACAGGTCGGTCTGTTTTGCGTCGAGCGAGGTTGAGCGGTAGTCTTCGTATTGGCCTCCGGCTGTGATTTTCAGATTGTGGCCGCCCCACGAATTCTCGTAAGTTCCGTAGATGTTGACGTTATGTCCTTTGTAGGTTTGGTGTATCTCGCGGTAGGAATTTTCGACCGATCCCGACGTGAACGTCTCCACGACGCCCTGCTGGCGCGAATATTCGAACGTGTTGTTGCGGTATTTGAAGAGATTGTCCCGCTGACGGTAGTCGTAGACCGCTGTGAGGACGAGCTTTTTGAAGAGCGTGACGTCGAACTGGTTCGAGAAGGTGAGGTAGCGTTTCTCGCGCGTGTTTTTCGAACGGTCGGCGGTCATCTGTCCTCCGCGGCCGGCTCCGATCGGGGAGTTCTTGCCCAGTTGGTTGACGTATTGTACGATCGTGCCGTCGGGGTTGTAGGGAAGGAAGGCGGCGCAGATGTTCGATTGCAGGGCGTTGATCGTGCCTTCGTAGTCCTGATGGCCGCCGTACTTGTAGTCCGTGGTGTCGAAGCTGGTGTTGTTCGAGTATTTCAGCCACGGAGCTATCCGGGCCGATACCTTGGTGCGGAAGGCATAGTCGTTGAACTTGTCCTTGTTGATGTTGAACATGCCGTACTGTTGGTAGAAACGGCCGCTTGCGTAGTAGGATACTTTGTCCGTACTGCCCGAGAGCGAGAGGTTGTGTTCCTGCTGCGACCGCACGCGGTTGTAGAAATAGCCGTACCAGTCGAAGTTGCCGTAGTAATAGTACTTGCCGTCGTTGCCGACTTCGACCCATGGACGATCGGGGTGCGGCGTACGGTCGTTGCGACGCTCGTAGAGTTTTTGCAGACCTCCGTTCTCTTCGGTGTAGCGGAAAATGTCCATCGTGCCGTCCGACGAGTCGTTCATGAACTGGTTGACGATACGCACGTGGTCGTAACCCGTATCGATAAAGTCGGTCGAAGTGGTATTCTTGGCCCAGCCGAAGCGTCCGTTGTAGGTGACATGGGCCCGTTGGCCTTTCTTGCCCGCTTTGGTCGTGATGAGCACTACGCCGGCCGAAGCCTTGGCGCCGTAGATGGCGCATGACGAGGCGTCTTTGAGCACGGATACGGATTCGATGTCGTTGGGGTTGATCTGACTGAGACTCACCTCCACGCCGTCGGCCAGTACGAGCGGCGAACCGCTATTGAGGGAAATCGAACCGCGGATATTGATCGAATAGGAGGATTCGGGCGATCCGGTTCCGAAGGTGATGTTCACGGAAGGGTCGGCGCCTTGCAGCGCATTGGCTGCCGAGACGACCGGACGGGCATTGAGGTCTTTGCCGCTGATAGTCGCCACGGCTCCGGACAGGTTGGCTCTGCGCTGTGTACCGTAGCCGACGACTACGACTTCGTCCATCAGGTTGTCAGACTCTTTCAGGACGATGTTGAGCGGAAGATTCCCCCCCCCTTGCTCGATTGTTGCGGTTTGTGTGATGTAACCCAGATAGGAGATGTTGAGTTGGGCGGGAAAGGTCACCTCCGTCAATTCGAAAGTCCCGTCGGCTCCGGTCAGTGTGCCTTTTTGGGATCCTTCGATCGTGACCGTCGCAGCGATAATCGGCTGTCCTTTGGTGTCGGTCACTCGGCCGTATACGGAGTCGTCCGGGGCGGTCGGCGTTTCGGCCATGGGCGCGGATTGCCGCTTGGTGACGATGATGCGGTTTCCGTTGATCGTGCAATTGACTTCCTGCCCCGCGAATACCTGATCGAGAATTTCGCGGATGGTGGCGTTTTGGGCCGAAACGGATATGCGTTTGTTCAGATCTACCTCGTCCGAACTGACGAGAATGGAGTAGTTTTCGGTACGGTTCAGCGAGGTCACGGCCTCCTGAACGGTTACGTTCTTCAATTCGAGATTGATTCTCTTTGTTTGAGCAAAACCCGTGGCAGGGCTGAGCAACAAACAGAGAATAACTACATAGAGGAAATTCGTGGAGCGAAATCCTCGACGATTGCAGTCTTTTCCCATGATTAGGCTGGTTTAAGGTTCAAATTTAAGGCAGGGATGCCGGGGTCGGCGGCATCCGGACGAATAACGGAAAAGGATCAGGAAAAAGCGGAAGGTAGTGATAGTCAGTTTTTCATAGGCGTTCGGTTTGGGTTGTCGGCAGGATTCGGGTTTGTCATTTCAACGAAAGGTAGACGACTCCGTCGCGACGGGAAATCTTCATCTTGCGGTCGGAATTGATCGCCGAGAGAATTTGATCCAGCGTTTCGTTATTGGTGAAATAGGCGAAATAACGTGTCTGAGCGAGCGCCTCGTCGAGAATGACGATGCGGGTGCCGAACAGTCGTTCGAGGTCTAACGCGATGTCATGCATACGCAGATTGAAGAAGTGGATGGCCCTGTTGTCCGCGAACGATTTGAAATGTTCGGGTTGGAACGTCGAGAGGTTGATGTCGTTCGAGACGCGGTCGTAGAGTACGAGATCGCCCGGCTCCATCCGCAATTGCTGTTTGCGGGTATCGGTGTCGATGTCGAACTGGACCGCCCCGTCGACCAGCAACAGCTCGATGCAGTCGGTGTTCGTATAGGACTTGAAGTTGAATTTGGTGCCCAGAACGCGAATGCCGACGTCGCCCGAACGAATGATGAAGGGTTTGTGGGGGTCTTTCGCCACATCGGCGAAGATCTCGCCATCGACGAAGATGCGACGCTCCTTGCCGGTAAAGGCCGACGGATAGGTAATGCGGCTGCCGGAGTTGAGGTGCAAGTGCGTGCCATCGGGAAGGGTCAGAGAGGCGATTTCTCCGTAGGGTACCTGTTTCTCGAACCACTCTACTTCCGGCTGACGGGTGGCGTAGAGCAGGCAGACTGCGCACAAGAGCGGAACGATGAGGATTGCGGCGATTCGTTGGCTCCATGCGGCGATACGCGAGCGGCAGGCGGTCGTGTTTCGTGCTTCTGCGGTAATGCCGAGCCGGCTGGCGACCTGTTGGAAGGCGGCTCTGGCTGCCGCTTCGTCGTCGACGTGCAGCTTGTCGAAAAGCTCTTCCAGTTGTGCTTCGGCATCCGGATTGTATCCGTTCTCGGCGAGCCACATTTGCACTTCGAGCTGTTCTTGTGCGGAGAGTTTGTTTTCGAAATATTCGTTTAGTTTGGTCATGACCCTTTTCCCTTGTTATTCGCCGGACGCGTGCCTCTTCCGGACGTCCTGCTATAATAAGAACAACCGAACGCTCCCGATTGCGTAATCGGAATGGCGAAAAAATGAAAAAACGAAGGAAGGAGGGGAGAATCAGCAGATGGAGTTGTGAAGATCTTTCAGAGCCAGTTCGATGTGTTTGTCGACGCTGCGCACCGAGAGACCCAGCCGTTCGGCGATCTCGCGGTTGGAGAGATGTTCGCAGCGGCTCATGCGGAAGATCAATTGCCGTTGGGGCGGCATTTTTGAGATGTTCTGGATGAGCAGCTCGTTCAGTTCGGCATAGTTGTATTGCTCTTCGATCGAATAGCCTCGATCTTCGATATCGCGGTCGTTGAGCTGGGGCAGCAGGGAGAGCATGGTCGTACGCTTGGCCTTGAAAATGTTGAATATTTCATGTTTGGCCAATACGAATAGGTAGTTTTTGAGCGATTGCGTACTGTCGAGCTTTTCGCGGTGAATCCAAAGTTTCATGAAGATATTCTGGGCGATATCCTCGGCCATGTGGTTATCTTTGAGCATACCGTGTATGAAACGCAACAATGTGGGGTAGTAGCGTACGAAGAGTTGCTCGTAGGCTCCCTTGTCGCCCTTTTTGACTGCGGAGATCAGGGAGCTGTCGCTTTGCTGTCTACCAAAGGTGAATTTCATGAAGTCCTGTGTTTTTTCGCTCGGCCTTGATACGACTCGCTATTCAAAGATAGAAAGTTTTTTAGTGATAGAAAAATATTTCCGGAGATAAAATTGCGAAGGTGCTTCTCCGGCACCTCTCGGAGTGCGGGAAAAACGGAAAAACAGCGGCCGCCGACGCTGCTCGTGCAGGTCGACGGCCGTCTGCCGTGAAGAGAGAGTTGACCGGAGTTTATTCGGCCTTGGTGATCTTGATGTTGTCCAGGAACCAGCGATTCGCTGTTTTAGCAGGCCATTGCGTTTGCTTGATGGTGATTTTCGTATTCTTGTCGATCGTGATGCCCGCCAGATCGATCTCAGCCTTGATCCATTCGAGCTTATGACCGCTTTCCCAGCCGTGGGTGGGAATTTCGAATTGCTGTTGGTTGCTGCCGTTCTGCACGATAACGATCAGATTGACCGGATCGATCTTGCCGCTACCTTGTCGCATCGGACACCAGTCGAACGAGAAGGTTGTCTTTTCCCCTTCGGGAACGCCTTCGATATTCGACAAAACGATACCGGCCTGATAAGCGGTTTTGCCGAATTTGAGATAGTTCTTCTGAAGATAGATACATTCGTCTTCGTCCTTGCTTGGATCCCATACGCGCAGGAACTCGTACCCTTTGGCTTCGAGCGCCTGCAAAGTCGATACTCCGTCAACTATCGAGGTCGGAAGCTGCGGACAGTAGGCATCGAGGTCGTCTTTCTCCACCGTTTGACCGGCCTGTTTGCCCTTATTGTCGCCTGCGATAGCCCAGGGTTCGAGCCACTCGAAATCTTCGGTCCAATAGACGGTTTCGACTGCGCCCTTGTCCACGATCGTAGTCACTATGATCCGGTGTACGGGCTCGGCCAGACCGGCGTAGTAACCCGATACGGTGATATTGTGGCCGTTCAGCTTGGCCAGACCCATCTCTTCGGGAATATCCAGGGCACTCACCGAATACTTGGCGTCGTCGGCGACGGAGACGGTGCTGCCGTTGAAGAAGCCGGTCACGGTGACGTAGCTGCGTTCGGCCGAAGTGTAGGTGTCGATCTGTTCGGTGAGGTCCGTCGGGGTGGGGTAGGTCACCGTCGCGCCGGACGACAGGACTTCTACCTTGTCGCCCTCCCTGTTCGGATCGTCGGATTTTTCCGCGCAGGAGATGATCGGAAGTTTGGCGCCGTCGCTCGACTTGGTGCCCCAGACGCAGACTTTGTCGCCCACTGCCACCTTCTCGGTGTCTTCGACGAAAATGGCTCCCGACTGCTGATCGTCGCTGATGATGAATCCCTTGTTCGTCACGGCCATTACGAGCGCCGAAGGAATCTTCACGGCGGCCTCGTCGTCCAGTGCGATCACGTCGCCGATCTTCTGATATTCGGGAATGTCGCGGAATTTGTTGCCGACCTGCGAGACGAGCACCTCGGCACGGCTGGCGAGCGTCCGTCCCTTGAAAACGAGTTTCGCCTTGCGGGGATTGTCCATTGCGCCGTCGCGCATGTTCTCGGAGACCGAAACCGTGACGTCCATGACGCCGGTTCCTTCGGTGGGGGTGACGGTCACCCAATCGGGGATCTCCGTCACCCAGTCGGCGTCGGCGTAGACCGTGATGATCTTCTCCGACGTGTCCTGTGCCTCGAACGTCAGCGAACTGACACTGGCCAGCACCGCATCCGAGAGTCTCTTGTCGTCATCGTCGTCGCAGCTCCACAGCGTGCCTGCGGATGCCGCCAGCAGCGAGGCTGCACAAAAATATTTCAGGAATTTCATAGTTTTGCGTTTTTGGTGATTATCGTCTTAGAAACCGAGACCGTCGTTCCAGCCGGGGTTCTGCGTGAGGTTCTTGTTGAGCGAACGTTCGCCGCTGGGGATCGGATAGAGATAGTCCCTTCCCTCGTTGAATTTGGTACGCTCGACATCCTTATGGAAGGCCATGTATCCCTTGGTGTCCTCCGAAAGGAAGACATCCGTGCCCAGTTCGTAGACATAGACGCCTTCGTCGGCCGAGGGTTTGGCCGACCCTTTGGCGTAGAGGATCAGGTCGGCCTTGCCGTCGCCCGTAAGGTCGTATTCGCCCGGGCCGGGGAAATACATGCCGGTGATCGCCTGATCGATGCAGGTACCGGCCTTCCAGCGGACGAGATCTTCGAAACGATGTCCCTCTTGCAGCAGCTCGATCGTACGCTCGCGGCGGATTTCGAGAATCACGCCCGCATTGGCCCCCGTCACGTTGGGATAACCGTATTCTTCCGAAGAAAGATACCAGTCGGGTTTGGCGTTGGCCTTGGCCATATCGAGGGGCGGCATGCCGACGCGGTCTCTAAGTTTGTTGATGGAGATCGTGAGGTCGTCCTGCGTGAGCGTGCCCAGTTCGGCCTTGGCTTCGGCATAGATCAACAGCACTTCGCCGAAGCGGTAGACGGGCATATCGCAGTCCGAAGAGTCCACACGGTCGTTGTTGTTGCTGTTGGACGTGGGGTCCTGTACGAACTTGACGGGCTGGTAGCCGGTGACGGTAGTTTCGAACATCGGCCCTTCGACTTCGGTCTGTCCGATTCGCGTGTAGCCCGGCGTGCGGATGCTCTGCGCTAGACGCGGGTCGCGGCCGTCCGTCTCTTCGATGAACTGCATCTCCTGCCAGCCGGGTTTGTCGGTGAAGGCCGTGCCGTTGTCCATCAGATAGGTATTGATGAACTTGCGGGTGAGGCCCGGCCGTCCCTGCGTCGGCAGCAGAGTATAGGCCGATGCGTTGTGGCGCGCGCCGATCGCGTAGTCGAACTTGATAGCCAGAATATACTCGTCGGAGTTGGCATCCTTCTGCGCGAAGAGCATCAGGTAGTCCTTTTCGGGGTGGCCGGTCTGATAGACCTTGTAGGGGCCCTTTTCGATGATTTCGAGAGCGGCCTTGGCTGCCAGATCGAGGTAGTAGTTCGCATCGTGGCCGTCGAGGTTGAGGTTGTGGTATTTGCGGTAGGTTCCCTCGTAGAGGCAGAACTGCGCTTTGAGCGCCAGTGCCGCCCACTTGTTGACGTGGTACGGGTCGGCAGCCGATTCGGTCAGGCCGCCGCTGTTGATGGCGTAGTCGATGTCTTCGAGCATCTTGGTCAGGATCAGTTCGCGCGAGTCGCGGGGCTTGTAGAGCGCCTCGTCGGCCGAACCGAGCTGCATGTCGTACCAGGGTACGTCGCCGAAACGCTTTACCTTTTCGAAATAGAAGAAGGCGCGGAAGAAGCGCGTCACGGCGGTGTACTTGGTGACGGCCTCCTTGTCTTCGCACATGTCAGCGTATTCCAACAAGGTATTCATGCGGCGCAGATCCGTCCACGACCATCCTCCGCCCGATTCGGGCACGGTGCGGTGGCTGCCGCCGAAGAGAATGGCGGAGAGGGTGTTCTGGACGAGCAGATCACTCTGTTCGTCGAAGGGTTCCTTGTCCAGCAGGTTGTTGTAGAACGGGTTGGAGAACAGTTCGAGATCATTGGCGGTCTTGAAGTAGTCGAACTGCGTGACGCGGTCTTTAGGCTCCAGATCGAGTACGTCGCAGGCCGACAATCCTGCGGTCAGCGTAAGGGCCAATATGATTAATCGTTTCATTGTATTCGAAATTTAGAATTAGAAAGTGACATCGATGCCGAACATGAAGGTTTTGGGCCACGGATAGTAGACGCGGTTGAACTCGGCATGGCTCGAACGGTTGATAGCGGCTTCCGGGTCGACGTATTTGGTGTTCTTTTTGAGCGGCGACCAGTAGGCGAGATTCTCGCCCGAGAAGTAGACGCGGATCTGGTCGATGCCGGCTTTTTTCGTGAGGCTCACGGGGATGGTGTAACCCACGGTCAGGTTTTTCAGGCGCAGGTAACGGATGTTTTGCAGATAGTGGTCGTTGACCTTGGCCAGATAACCGCCCGTTGCGGAGTAGGCGCGCGGACGCGGGAAATAGGCGTCGGGATTGTCTTCCGACCATACCTTGCCGTGGAAATCGATCGGCATAAAGGAGAGGTAGGAGGCGGAGTAGCAGCCCCAGAAGTTCATCGTCTGTCCGTTGGGGTACCAGTAGTGGTTGCCCGTACCCTGGAAGAAGACCGAAGCGTCGAAGCCCATCCAGCGGATGCTGGCGTTAATGCCGTAGGAGAATGTCGGACGCGAGTTGCCCAGGATCTTGCGGTCGCCCGGTTGGTCGACGGTTTTACCTCCTTCATTCCAGAAGCCGTCGCCGTTCAGATCGACGAATTTCAGGTCGCCGGCCAGCCAGCCTCCGGTCAGGCGGCCGCTGCTGTAACTCAGGTCGACCTCCTTGGCGTAGGCTTTTGCCTCCTCGTCGGTCTTGAAGAATCCGTCGGTGACGAAGCCCCAGATTTCGCCGATCTCCATGCCCTCGTAGTAATCCTTATCGAACGATTTGTTGGGATTGTCGTATTTGGTGATGACGCTCTTGTAGTCGCTGATGTTGAATCCGACGCTGTACTCGAACGGTTTGCCGGCCAGCTGGAACTGGTCGCGCCAGTTGACGGTGAGCTCGTATCCCTTGGTGCGCAGGTCGGCTGTATTCATGTCGGGGAGGGAGGCGCCGTAGACAGCCGGAAGTGCGATGCCGTCGGTCAGCATGTCCTTCGTGTCGCGTATGTAGACGTCGGCCGTCAGGTTTAACCGGTTGCCCAGCATCGATACGTCGAGACCCAAGTCCCACTGCTGTGCGGTCTCCCACGTCAGGTCGGAAGCCACCGGCGCGCCCAGCGAGGTGTATTTGCCCACGCTGCCGTCGCCGAAGGTGAAGCTGTCGAAATCGTGGTTCGTGACCAGCCGCAGGTTGGGGTAATAGGACGCTACGTTCTGGTTGCCCAGCGAACCGAACGAAGCACGCAGTTTGAGGTTGTCGACCACGTTCTTCGCACGGCCGAAGAAGGGCTCTTCCGAGATACGCCAACCCACCGATGCCGAGGGAAACCAGCCCCAGCGGCTGTTTGAGTCGAAACGCGACGTTCCGTCGTAACGGCCGCTCACTTCGACGAGGTAGCGTCCCTTGTAGTCGTAGTTGATACGGCCGAAGAATCCCAGCAGGGCGTATTCGTTCTGGCCGCCGCCGTAGGCGTTTTCGGAGCCGACCTTGGTGGCGAGATTCAGGTCGTCCAGATCGACCGACAGGAGTTGTTCGGCTCCGACGGAGATGTTCTTGCTGGCCCATGTCTCGTAGTTCATGCCGAATGTTCCCGAGAGGTGGTGCGCGCCGCCGAAGGTCTCGTCGTAGTTGGCGAAGACGTTGGTCGAGTAGTAGTTGCGCGTTTTGACCTCTTCGTCGAGCCGGTTCAGGCCGGCGCCGGTGTTGTATTCCAGCATGGGGCCGTCGGGATATTCACGATAGGAGAGCGGCGAACTTCTGCTCGTGTTGCGTTCCTGATAGAGGCGGTAGGTGAAGTCGCCCGTAATGCTCAGCGTCTTGAACGGCGTGATGACCAGTCGCGTAGTATTCGAAAAGTCGCTCCGGCGGTCGACGTTGCGGTGCGTGCCCTCGTTGAGCATGATGTGGCGGCCGTTGGCGATCTTGTAGGTCTGGTAGGGCGAACTGTAAAGCCACGACCCGTCGGGGTTTTGCATCGGATAGCAGGCCAGCGCGTGGACGGAGCCGTAGCGGAGCGTATTGTCGATGCCGCTGTCGCCCTGCGAATTGTAGTTCGAACTGAAGAACGACGTATTGTTCGAGAGCGTAGCCCACTTGTTGATCCGGAAATCGATCTTCGAACGCAGGTTGTACTTGTTGTAGATGTCGGGGAAAGCCCGTTGCATACCGGCCTGACGGTCGTAGGCGCCCGAAACCAAGTACTTGATGTCTTTCGTTCCGCCGCTCAGCGAGACGCTGTGCTGCTGTACGGGGCGCTTCTCGCGGAAGAGCATGTCCCACCAGTCGTAGTTGCCGTAGTAGACCCACTGCTTGCGGCCGTTGCGCACATCTTCGACGACCCACGGGCGGTCGGGATGCTCGGTTTTGTCGTTCACGCGCGCCAGCAGCTGCTGCATGTCGTGGTCGGTGTAGTTGATGTATTTGGTCCCTTGTTCGACCTGCCAGAAGCGGTTGACTTCGTAGACCGACCAGTAGCCGCGGTTTTCGTAATCGGTCGAGGTCGTGGCCTCCTCCCAGCCGAAGCGGCCGCTGTAACGCACGGTCGCCTTGCCGTCCTTGGCCGACCCCGACTTGGTCGTCACGAGGATGACGCCGAATGCGGCGCGGGCGCCGTAGACGGCGGCGGCCGATGCGTCCTTGATGACCGAAATCGACTCGACGTCGTTGGGGTTGACGCGGTTCAGGTCGCCCACGACTCCGTCGATCAGCACGAGCGGGTCGGCCGAGTTGACCGAGTTCACGCCGCGGATGTTGATCGAGGGCGTGCTGCCGGGTTTACCCGACGACGTGGTGATGTTCAGGCCCGCTACGGAACCCTGCAACATGTTGGTCACCGAATGGGTGACGCGGTTTTCGAGTTCCTTGCTGCTCACCGTCGAGACGGCGCCCGTCAGGTTGACGCGCTTCTGCGTACCGTAACCGATGACGACCGCCTCTTCGAGCTGGATGGCGTCCTCCTGGAGGTAGATCGTGACTTCGCTCTTCGACGAGGGCACCGTCACTTTCTGGGGGATGTAGCCCAGATAGGTGGCGTTCAGGACGACTTCGCCGGCGGGAATGTCGAGCGTGAAGCTGCCGTTTTCGGAGGTCGTAGTACCCCGGGTCGTTCCGTCGACCAGAACGGCTACTCCCACGATCGGCTGTTGCTGGGCATCGAGGACTTTTCCCGATACCGTTCTATTCTGGGCGGCCAGGGCCAGGATCCCTCCCGACACGGTCAGAACCAGAGACAGAACCGATAGTCTGAATACTTTCATAAGAAGTAAGGTTTGGTTAGTGAAAGGTTAGTTATGTATCATCTGAGTTTGTAGGCATCCGTCGAGAAGGCTTTCGGGCGCTGCATCTCCTCGGTCCACGTGTGCCCGAATTCGTCCTTGACGGTGATCGTCAGGTCGACGTCGGCGTCGTCGGCCTTCACCTTGAAGAAGTTGGTGGCCGATTCCGTGACGAACGAGGGCGTGGAGGTGATGCCGGAATTGTTGAAGCGCGGCACGGAGAGCGCTGCGATATGGAGCGGATCGTATGCCCATACCGGCGTGTATTCGAGCGTCTTGCCCCGCTCGTCGACGACGCTCAGCTCCCAGTTGCTGTTCCAGTTCCATATCTTGATGAGCACTTCGTTGTCCGAGTTTTCGGGGTAGGCGTTGACGTATTTCTTGTAGGCGAGCTGGATCAGTATGTTCGAGGGAATGTTGGGGACGTCGTCCATCGAGAACGATACGTTGTTGAGGTCGTAGCTGCGGAACTGGTACTCCTCGGGCCAGCCGGTGGATTTGTAGAGCCATGCGAAATCGGTTCCGTCTATATCCCAGATCGCGTAGCCGCCCGGGGCGCCGTCGATGCTGACGTGGACGCCGGGAGTCAGGTTGCCCGACCACCACCACGATGCGCAGATCGCGCCGGAGTTGTGTTCGTGGATATCGCGTCCCTTCACCACGTCGTCGTCGGGGGTGATGTTGTAGACCTTGTGCGTGTGTCCCGTCACGAAATGGACTTCGTAGCCGTCCAGCGCCGCGAGCAGCGCCTCGGTGTTGGCCGAGTCGTGGTCGAAGGCGAAGCCCGTGCTCGTGGGCTTGTATATTTGCGCATGCATGGCCACGATCAGAGGCGTCGACTTGTCGACGTACGCCAGATCCTTGGCGAGCCACTTCAATTGTTCGTTGGAGAGCTTCTTGACGTAGTTGCGCGAGTCGGTTCCGTCGTATGCGCTGCAATCGATATTGTCCATGACGACGTAGTGCACCTGACCGATGTTGAACGAGTAGAAGGTCGGGCCGATGCAGTCCACGTACTTGACGGCCGCGTCGTAGTCGGACGTGGTCATGAAGTCGTTGTCGTGGTTGCCCATGGTGTGGTAGATTTGCAGGTTCTTGACTTGGCGGTTGATCGTCTCCCGGTACTGGGGCAGCGCATAGTTGTTTTTGTACCAGTAGAGGTCCCACGTCATGTCGCCCAGCGTGAGGGCGTACATCTTCTGGCCGCTGTGCTGGGCCATGTAGGCGTTCAGATCGGTGGTGAACTGGGTGAATTGGGCGGCGTCGTTGGTGCGGTTGGCCAGGTGCATGTCGCCCAGCAGGAAGAGCTTGTAGCGATCCTGTCCGTCGACCTTCGTGAGTTTGAAGTCCTTCTGTTCCACGACGTCGGCTGCTCCTTTCAGCGTTTGGTAGAACTGCGGGAACACGCCCTCCGCCGCTACTTCGTAGCCGCTGGGGACGGAGATGAAGACATAGCCCCACTTCTTGGCCGATTTGAGTTCGTAGATGCCCTTGTCGTCGGTGACGGTCACTTCGGTGCCGTCGGATACCACGACGTTCGCGACGGGACCTTCCTCCGAAGATACCAGGCCGAAGACCGTGGTGCCGGCACTCGGTTCAAAGTCGATCTTGTCGACGATGTTGATGTAGATTTTGCCGATCGATTTCTTGCGTGCGTCCCGTTTGAGGTAGGCTGTGTAGGAACCGGATTCGCACTCGTCGGCTAAGCGGACGGTAAAACTCTCAGAAGATGTTCTGAGGATGGGGCAGAGGTAGGAAATTCCCCCCCCCTCCAAGAGGAACGAATCGGTAGTCAGCGGGGATTTCCCCTCCTTTACCGTGAAGGTCAGTTCTCCGCCTTTGGCGACGTCGACCGTTGCAGGCAGTTCGAACCGCACGTCGAAGTCGTCCGTCGGGGCGTCGTCGGTGTTCGAGTCGCCGCAGGCGATCAGGAACGGGACGATGGCGAAGATCCATACTAAGTACTTGATCGTGTCTTTCATTTTGAAACTTAGTTTTTCGGTTGATGGATGATTACATGGAATATTAGCGGTTAATTATTCTGATAATTAGTGTTTTGCTCGATATTATCTGTCTTTCCTGTTTTGGTTTCGTATTGAAACTGTTTTACGAAATTAAAATTATTTGTTTGAAAAAACAAATTTGCGGGATATTTTTAGTATTTATTATTTTTTAATATCTCGTTCGCGGATTCCCGAACCGTTCGGAAATGCAGAATATGGCAGGGGATGATTGTCGGTTAGCCGATTATGCGGCGACTGTGCGGAGGCCGGCAGGGAAGGGGAGGGGAAACGATATTAAAAGATTTAAGTATATCTCCCTTTTCGGGGCCTGATCCAGTGGAAACGGCGCTCCGATATGGTTGCCGGTGCTTTTTCATCTCCTGTCGATTCGATCGGATTCGGATTCGAATCGAAAGCCGCAGACGGGGATTCGGTCTGTTTCTGCGATGTCGCCGGCTGTACGGAAGGATTTATCCCGTCGGAAAATTTGAGAAAACGGACGATATTTTTTATATTTGTGGTGAACAAGTACGGATACAACCTGTTCAGTCGTAAATATATAACATTCGGTCTAAAAGAGTGGATTCCCGGATATGACTGTCGAGAAACTGGACGGAACCTCCCCGCGTCTCTATGCGCTCGTCGCACCTTTGGTCATGCGGCGCAGCGTGTTGCGCCAGAACAACAACTATCCGTTCTGGACGTCGCGTTCGCACACGTGGTTCGTCGCCTGGGAGGGGGAGATCGTCTTCGGATTCGTGCCGGTGGAGATTACCGACGGCGGAATCGCCAAAATCAACAACTACTACGTGTCGGGCGACGATCCGCGGCTGATCGCCCGTTTTTTGCAGGAGATCGTGCGCTGCTACCACCGCGACTATACGATCCGTTCCGTTACGCTGACCCGCCATGCGGAGGTGTTCCGGGCCGAAGGGTTCGTGCCTGTGCGGGAGTGGAAGGAGTACGTGGCCATGGAATACGGGAAA
>ULQK01004705.1_pt1 | contig 18363 bp, 17 predicted proteins | sample 1954371 | NCBI WGS metagenome assembly ULQK01 (sample SAMEA4835652, study PRJEB28245) | human gut metagenome | biome: gut microbiome; material: fecal sample | place: Denmark | collected 2008 | reverse complement strand
GGTCAGATCTCCCGGGAATAACCTGTTAATGTAAGGTGACATTGGATTTATCCGTGACACTGATATCCGACAGCGGATGTTCGGGATTGGAAAAATCAATTTATGACGCTGAAACTGTTTCTAGTTTGGATAGTGTATCTGTTACTTCTGTAAGGATTCTTAATGATTCTTTCTTATGGCGTTTTCCTTTGCAGATAGAGTGTGCTAATCCATTCATTGTCATGTTATAGATTATTTGAAAATGGATATTGTTTTCATCTCTACACATTGAAAGGAATTCCTATTAAATATTTTGTGCATAAAGGTCAGGACACGGTAGAACTTTTGTCTGCTAACTAATTTCAACTGTTTTCTCGGAGAGATTCACTATATGTGTATGATTTAGCTTCACGTAAGCTGGTTTCCTATTATCAGCAGACTGATCCTATTCTGGATATGCCTTATCCGGAATATAAGTTGGACTATCATCTATTTCCTGCTTCAGATAACCTTATGTTTTTTATGATATGCTTTCTTTGCACAAGAGGAATATCTGATTAAAGCAACCCTGTCTGTATTGCGTTATGGCCTTTACAATAAGGCGTAGCATCTATTGAGATCTGTTTATACGGATTATTCTGTTGAATGTATCAGAGTCCCGGTAAGGAAGAAGCATGGTCTGTTCTGAGTAGTGGGCGGAATTCTGGAGATTTTTAATGATCAAAAAGGCTGCCAACTTTCTATGGATACAACGTTGTTTATTTATGAATCTGTATATGCATTGGCAGAAGGGGCAAATTCTGATCATGTCGTAGGGAAGGAAGCTACTCAATTGGAATTTGAAGATGTCTATGCCACTGACCTGACCGATACTTTTATACCTTATTGTATGATATAGGAGATGCAATGAACCCTTCAGCTGTTACTTTATTCAATTGGAGTGGAAAGCCCTTAATAAAAATAATTACAGATAAACGTTTGTTGCGATTGTGTGTAGATGAAGTTCAAAATACCATTTATGCGATTGTTATCAAGAAGAAAATGGGTATGATCTCTATTAGTGTACCGGAAATTGATTGAAATGGTACAGAGGAATTAGAGGCGAGAGATTTTCGAATAAAAGGAAAAACAGGTAAAGATGATGTCTGTATACTCCTGAACGATGCATAAGGACATAAAAAAGTCTGTAGGCTGAGCTTACAGACTTTCAATTCTCTCTGATGTTCGCTAGATTATTCAGCAACTACAGAATCGCTAGCTACAGAGTCATTTGCTACTGCTGCTGAATCAACAACCGGAGCTGCTTCTTCAACTGTTTCAACTGCTACTGAATCAGTAGTTTCTTCTGTTGACTGAGCTTTGGTACCGCAAGATGCGAATGATACTGCAGCGAATGCTACGAACAAAAATACTAATTTTTTCATTTTCTTTGCTTTTTAAATCTGTAATACTTATGTTGTTCTCTTAAAACGCTGCAAATATATATACTTTTTCAATACGTTGTTCACTTGCATGCAAGTTTTTTTCAAAAAAATATGTTTTAAAACCTATTTTTCTATTTGCTTTTGTAGATTATTTGTATAAACTTCTGGCCCGAATTACCGTTAATAAGAGACTAGTTGGATTGTATTTATCAGATTATCAATGATATAATTATAAAACTAATCTGTGAAAGATAATAATAAAAATTAAACAAGGTTTTATTCATCGAATTTATTGCTTAAATTTGCGTTCTAATTATTTCTTTTATGATTGATACAACTGTTTTTCAGGATAAAAAAGCGGTTTACTATACATTGGGCTGTAAACTGAACTTTTCAGAAACATCTTCCATTGGGAAAATGCTGAAGGATGTGGGAGTCCGTACTGTCCGAAAAGGAGAAAAAGCGGATATTTGTGTGATCAATACTTGTTCGGTGACAGAAATTGCAGATAAGAAATGCCGTCAGGCTATTCATCGCCTGACCAAACAGCATCCGGGAGCCTTTGTTGTTGTAACCGGATGTTATGCACAGCTGAAGCCGGAGCAGGTTTCAAATATAGAAGGAGTTGATTTGGTATTGGGAGCTGAACAAAAAGGAGAGCTGATCAACTATTTAGGCAGTTTGGAAAAGCATGAACATGGAGAAGCTATCACAACTGCTACTAAAGATATTCGTTCGTTTGCTCCATCTTGCTCACGTGGTGACCGTACACGATACTTCTTAAAGGTTCAGGATGGTTGTGATTATTTTTGTTCATACTGTACAATTCCTTTTGCACGTGGCAGAAGCCGGAATGGAAAAATCGAGGATCTGGTTGCACAAGCCAGACAAGCTGCAGCCGAAGGTGGAAAGGAAATTGTACTGACAGGTGTGAATATCGGTGATTTTGGCAAGACAACAGAAGAGACTTTTTTTGATTTGGTAAAGGCTCTTGATCAGGTAGAAGGCATCGAACGTTTCCGTATTTCTTCCATAGAACCCAACTTGCTGACTGATGAGATTATTGAATATGTTGCACATTCCAGGGCTTTTATGCCTCATTTTCATATACCGTTACAGTCAGGATGTGATGAAGTACTGAAGTTGATGCGCCGTCGGTATGATACAGCGCTTTTTGCGTCGAAGATACGGAAGATCAAAGAACTGATGCCCGATGCTTTTATCGGGGTAGATGTGATTGTGGGTACTCGGGGAGAAACTCCGGAGTATTTTGAAAAGGCTTATGAGTTTATCCGCGGATTGGATGTAACACAATTGCATGTTTTCAGTTATTCGGAGCGTCCCGGTACACAAGCTTTAAAAATAGATTATGTGGTTCCGGCTGAAGAAAAGCATCAGCGAAGCCAGCGGTTGCTTGCCTTGTCGGATGAAAAGACCAAAGCCTTTTATGCGCGTCATATCGGTCAGGAAGCAAAGGTTCTGATGGAAAAGTCAAAAGCCGGTATGCCGATGCATGGTTTCACGGAAAATTACATTCGTGTGGAACTGGAGCATGATGATTCTTTGGACAATCATCTCGTTCAGGTTCGTATGGGTGAGTTTAATGAAGACGGTACTGCTTTAAAGGGAGAATTGGTATGATACGTACATCGGTTGTCATTCTCAATTGGAACGGCATGGAAATGCTCCGGCGTTTCTTGCCTTCTGTAATAGCTTGTTCACAAGGAGCAGATGTGGAAATTTGCGTAGCTGACAATGCTTCAACTGATGCTTCGTGTGAGGTTGTGGAGCGTGAGTTTCCGTCTGTCAGACTGATTCGTTTGGATCGTAACTACGGATTTGCTGAGGGGTATAATCGTGCTTTGTCTCAAATTGAAGCCCAATATGTGGTCCTGTTGAACAGTGACGTAGAGGTGACACCGGGATGGTTGGACGTGCAGATTGATTATATGGAGGCCCATCCGCAGGTAGCTGCTTGTCAGCCTAAGATATTAAGCTGGCATCAGAAAGAGTTTTTTGAGTATGCAGGTGCTTCCGGAGGATTTATTGATCGTTATGGCTATCCTTTTTGCCGTGGCCGTATATTTGAAAAGGTAGAGAAAGACTGCGGACAGTATGATGATCCTTTACCTGTATTCTGGGCAACCGGTGCTGCATTATTGATTCGTCTGGAAGTTTATCGGCAAGTAGGAGGACTTGATTCACGTTTTTTTGCGCATATGGAAGAAATCGATCTTTGCTGGCGCTTGTGCAGCAGAGGATATACACTCATGTGTCTTCCTTCCAGTAAAGTATATCATGTTGGTGGAGCCACGCTGAAAAAGGAAAATCCTCATAAAACCTTTTTGAATTTCCGGAATAACTTACTGATGCTTTATAAGAATCTTCCGGATAAAGAATTGGGGCGGGTAATGCGTATGCGGTGTCTGTTGGATTACATTGCTGCAGGAGTCTTTCTATTAAAGGGAGACTGGAGCAATGCCTGTGCTGTTATCAAGGCCAGACAGGAGTTTTTACGTATGCGTTCACAGTTTGTCTCTGATCGTAAACAGAATCTGCGGTTGACGGTTGTCCGTCACCCTTTAGGACGTTTTCCTTTCAGTATTCTTTGGGAAGCTAAGCTCAAAGGCAAGAAGCTTTATTCTTTACTTCCCATTGATACTGCTGCCGTTGTCGGTAAATGATGGTCAATGTAAGATAGAATCTCCTGCATCTGGTCTGGATGAAACCAGGTGATTTGCGGGTCTCGTTTAAACCAGGTCATTTGTTTTCGGGAGTAGATTCGGGAGTTCTGCTTGATTTTCTCAATGGCAAATGCCAGATCCCATTCACCGTCAAGATACTTGAATAATTCCTTGTAACCTACGGTGTTTAAGGAATTGAGATGTTTGTAAGGGGCAACGCGTTTGACTTCTTCCAGTAAACCTTCTTCCATCATCTGGTCTACCCGTCGGTTGATACGTTCGTATAACTCTTCACGTTCTCGCCGAAGTCCTATTTTCAATAAATTGAACGGCCGTTCTTTGCAGGTTTGTGTTCGGAAAGAAGTATAGGTACGTCCGGTCATGTAGCAGATTTCAAGCGCGTGTATAACACGTTTGGGATTTTTCCGGTCAACAATGGCATAATATTCCGGATCAAGCAGTTTCAGTTCTTCGCATAACCTGTCCAGCCCTTCAGTCTCGTAACGCTGCATCATGAGTTCCCGGGTTTCGTTGTCCACTGTAGGGATATCATCAATACCCTTGCATACAGCATCTGCATACATCATAGATCCTCCGGTCATTAATGCAACCTGATGAGTCTGAAATATTTCATCCAGTTTCTTTAATGCTTCAGTCTCATATTGGGCAGCACTGTAGTAGTCTGTCAATTTGAGGGAACCTATAAAGTAATGCGGAACCCGTGCCAGTTGTGCCGGTGTTGGCGCTGCTGTCCCGATTTTCAGGTCTGCATACAATTGACGGGAATCACACGATAAAATGCAGGTGTGATATTTTTCAGCAATTGCCAGGCTGAGTTCTGTTTTACCTACGCCGGTAGGGCCAATAAGTACTATAAGCGTTGGTTTCAGGTTATCCATATATTTAGAAAAGACACGCAGAAGAACGTTCCGGTTTATTCCGGTTGATACTTCTGCGTGTCCGGGTTAGTTTATAATAAATGTTGTCTTTGACTAGTATTTATCTTCGTCATAGGAGTTACTTCCACCACCCATGTCAAAACCTTCCGGATCAAAGTCTTCCATATCAAATTCCTGGTCTCCATAGAAGTTCTCATCCAGATCCAGAGCAGCATTGGTGTTCATTTGTTCATCGAAATCTATGGTCTGTTTGGGAGCTTCTCCTTCCTTGCGGGAACAGGTAGCATGTGCCAGTTCTTTTCCTGTGATAATTTCTGCCAGTTCAATGAAGAATACACGTTCTGCCAATGGGTCGAAAACATAAATCATTTTTTGTTTTTCTTCTTCCAGAAGCTCGCTTAAGCGGGTATCTTTCATGACATATGTATCTTCTTCTGAACTTCCGCTTCCCATATCTTCGAGTGTGATTTCCGTTTCTTTTTCCCAGTCATCATCGCAGATAAAGAAAGAAGTCATTTGATCGTCTTTATACTTGCAACATTTCAGAATAGCCTCATGCAGATCGTAGAATGAAGCTTCGGAGTCTATTTTGATTTCTCTCAGGAAATCATCGACTTCATCGGATATAATTCTAAATTTGTATACCATCGTAATATTTATTAGAAATATTGTCGTTTACTTTTTATCGGATAATTCCTCGCTGTGAGTTCTCAATGAAAGAAATGATGTATTCAATCTCTGGGCTTGTCGGAATTTCCTGTTTAACTTGTTCCAATGCTTCGGTTACATTTTTTCCGCTATTGTAAATGATGCGATAGGCATTATGGATATTCTCAATCAGCTCATTTGAAAATCCGCGCCGGCGTAATCCTACAATGTTTATTCCACTATAAGCAATGGGTTCTCTTCCTGCAATTATAAAAGGTGGAATATCTTTGCTGAAGCGGCATCCTCCTTGTATCATTACATATCCGCCTACCCGGCAGAATTGATGCATCAGGACGTTGGCGCTGATAATGGCATTATCATCAATGATGATTTCTCCAGCCATTTTGGTTGAGTTACCAATGATACATCCACTTCCGATCAGAGCATCATGAGCAACGTGTACCCCTTCCATGAGCAGGTTATTGCTGCCGACGATAGTCCGGCCTTTGGCTGCGGTTCCACGGTTGATGGTGACATTTTCACGGATTGTATTGTTGTTTCCTATTTCAGCAGTCGTTTCTTCTCCTTTAAATTTGAGATCCTGAGGAACTGCACCGATTACAGCTCCCGGAAAAATCTGATTTCCGTTGCCAATACGTGAACCATATAGAATGTTTACGTTCGACATGATCACATTATTGTCTCCGATGACGACATTCTTATCGATGAAAGTAAACGGACCTACCTCTACATTTTCACCAATAATTGCTTCGGGATGTATGTAAGCTAATGGACTGATCATATTTTTATCCATTTTATTATTTGTTTTTTACAATTTGTGCCATAAATTCAGCTTCGCAAACAATCTTTTCGCCAACGAAGATGTAACCTTTCATCGTAGAAATTCCTCTTCGGATGGGGGCCATCAGTTCTACACGGAAAATGAGTGTATCTCCAGGCACGACTTTCTGGCGGAATTTTACATTATCGATTTTCAGGAAATAGGTTGAATACTTTTCCGGTTCGTCGATTGAATTCAGAACAAGCAATCCTCCTACCTGAGCCATAGCTTCGATCTGAAGAACTCCGGGCATAACCGGTTCCTGAGGGAAATGTCCCTGGAAGAACGGTTCATTGGAAGTGACATTCTTTACACCTACAATGTGGTTGGCACCGATTGCAATAACTTTATCCACCAGTTGGAACGGATAACGGTGCGGAAGCAGTTCACGGATACGGTTTACGTCCATGACAGGAGCTTCGTTGCAGTTATAGACCGGGGCCTGGATTTCATGCTGGCGGATTTCTTTTCTCAACTGGCGGGCAAACTTGTTGTTGATCGTATGTCCCGGACGGGTTGCGATGATACGTCCTTTGATTGGTTTTCCTGTCAGTGCCAGGTCACCAATGATATCCAGCAGTTTGTGACGTGCAGGTTCATTGGGCCATACCAAAGGAATATGGTTGATATATCCCAGGTTGGCAGCATCCATGTGAGGAACTCCCATTACGTCAGCCAGTTTGTCAAAGTTATCTTGTGTCATTTGTTTTTCGTAGATAACAATGGCATTGTCCAGGTCACCTCCTTTGATCAGGCCTGCATTCAGCAAAGGCTCGATTTCACGCACAAACACAAAGGTGCGTGCAGATGCTATTTCCGTTGGGAAATCAGCCATGTTTTCCAGTGTTGCATACTGATTGGTCAGAATCTTGGAGTCATAGGAAATCAGTGTGTTTACACTAAATTTATCGTCTGGAAGAACGATGATGGATGAACCGGTTGTTTCGTCTCTGAATTCTATTTTAGACTTAATGATATAATAGTCTTTGGGAGCTGCTTGTTCCTCAATTCCTACACGTTTGATGCATTCCACATATGCTTTTGCACTACCGTCAAGAATCGGGAATTCAGGTCCGTTTACTTGTATCAGGCAGTTGTCAATGCCCGCAGCATAGAGGGCTGCCAAAGCATGTTCAACGGTACTTACTTTTACCCCGTTTTTAGTCAGTACAGTTCCACGGGTTGTGTCAACTACATTTTCAGCTACGGCATCGATAACAGGCTGGTCATCCAGATCAATGCGCTGAATCTTATACCCGTGATGTTCTGGGGCAGGATTGAATGTGACAGTCAGTTTAACTCCGGTATGGAGTCCTTTACCATTCAGTGTAAAACTGCCTTTAAGAGTCTGTTGTTTCAACATGGGCTTAGTTATTTAGTTGTTTCTTTAATTCTTCTATTTCTTTTTGCAGGCGTCCCAATTCAGTATACATGTCGGGCAATTTCTTATAAATGGCTGCAGAGCGTGCAAACTGTTTAGGATCAATGGCCGGATATCCCATCAGCGTACTTCCTGACTTCGTATTTCCCGGTATTCCGGACTGTGCTCCGACGGTTACATGGTCACCGACTTTGATGTGTCCGGCCACACCGACCTGTCCTCCGAACATACACCATTCTCCTATCTTGGCAGAACCTGCAACTCCTGCCTGTGATGCCATCACGGTATGACTTCCTACTTCTACGTTGTGAGCAATCTGTACCAGGTTGTCTAACTTGGTTCCTTTGTGGATGATTGTTGCTCCCATTGTAGCCCGGTCAATACAGGTATTGGCACCGATTTCCACATCATCTTCCAGTATGGCAATACCGATTTGAGGTATTTTCTCATAACCTTCTGGAGATGGTGCAAAACCGAAACCGTCAGCTCCAACGACTGATCCTGCGTGAAGGATACAGTTGTTTCCGATACGGCAGTCATGATAGATCGTTACGTGAGGATAGAGTATCGTATTGTTGCCAACCTTTGCATTATATCCGACAGTTACATGAGGATGGATATAGGTATTGTCTCCGATGATGGCTCCTTCTTCAATGCAGGCAAATGGACCGATATAGACATTCTTTCCGATTTTTGCATTGGATGCGATGGATGCCAAAGGATCGATACCCTGTTTTTTCGGTTGGCTCATTTCATAGAGAGTCATGAGTTTTGCCAGGCTTTCATAAGCATTATCCACTTTGATAAGGGTAGCTTTGATTTCGTGTTCAGGTTCGAAGTCCTTATTTACCAGAACAATGGACGATTGTGTGTCGTAAATGTAATGTGTATATTTCGGATTCGAGAGAAAAGATAATGCGCCCGGAATACCTTCTTCTATTTTGGCGAAAGTGTGTACGGTTGCATTCTCGTCTCCTACAATGACTCCTTGGATATATTCCGCAATCTGCTTAGCTGAAAACTCCATAACTGTCTATCTTTTGTTCTTTTTATATTTTAAAATAACCTTTCGAGCCTTCTATAATATGGCATAGTGACTCATTAATTATGCAAATTACGTATTTTTTTTTTATATATCCGTGTAAAATGGCAATTATTTCCTGTTGAGAGTCCTGAAAAGTTGGTGAATAAATGTTTTTATTTTGTTTTTCCTGTTTTTCAGCAGAAAAGCCATTCCCCGATTCCTTTTAGAGAAACCGGGAAATGGCTTTTAAATAGAATTCAAATTCTTGTATTATAAGATAGCTTTCAGCTGTTCTGCCATTTGCTGCTGAACCTTATGGGCTTCTTCACCGGCAACTTCAGCAAAACGTTCGGTTTTGTCTGCATAGATAATGGCACGGCTGGAATTGACAATCAGTCCGCATTCTTTGTTCATACCATATTTGCAGACTTCTTCCAGTGATCCGCCCTGTGCTCCGATACCCGGAACCAGCAGGAAGTGGTTTGGAACAATTTTGCGGATGTCTTCAAACATGCGTCCTTGAGTTGCACCTACCACATACATCATGTTCTGGTCGTTGCCCCATTCCTGGCTCTTGCGCAATACTTTTTCGAACAGACGTTCGCCTTCTGTATCAGTAGTCAGCTGGAAATCGTGAGAACCTTTGTTGGATGTCAGTGCCAGCAGGATAACCCATTTTCCTTCGTAAGTCAGGAACGGAGTAACACTGTCTTCACCCATGTAAGGTGCTACCGTAACTGCATCCAGGTTAATTTCTTCGAAGAATGTACGTGCATACATAGCTGAAGTATTACCGATATCACCGCGCTTGGCGTCAGCAATGATAAACTGATCAGGATAGTTTTCGTTCAGATACTGGATGGTCTTTTCAAAAGAAATCCAACCTTTGACACCCATGCTTTCGTAGAAAGCCAGATTCGGCTTGTAAGCGATACAGTAAGGAGCTGTGGCATCGATGATGGCTTTATTGAAAGCAAAGATAGGATCTTCTTCTTTCAGCAGATGTTCCGGTATTTTCTTTATATCCGTGTCCAGTCCTACACACAGGAAAGACTGTTTTTTCTTGATGTTTTCAAATAATTGTTGTTTGTTCATATTCCTGAGTCTTTAAATTATAAGTCTTTTGCTACCAGTTGTTACAATTCACTTTCTTTCAGTCGTTCTGCATTTTCGGCTACAATCAGGTGGTCAATACAGTTCTGAATATCTCCGTCCATGAACGCTGCCAGATTATAGATCGTATAGTTGATACGGTGATCAGTAATACGTCCCTGAGGATAATTGTATGTACGGATCTTGGCCGAACGGTCGCCGGTGCTGACCATGGTTTTACGTTTGGAAGCGATGTCGTCGATGTATTTCTGATGTTCCTTATCGTAAATGAAGGTACGCAAACGGCTGAGGGCACGTTCCTTGTTCTTCGGCTGGTCACGAGTTTCCGTACATTCGATAAGGATTTCTTCTACGATACCGGTGTTGGGGTTTTTCCAGTTGTAACGCAAGCGTACGCCAGATTCTACCTTGTTGACATTCTGACCTCCGGCACCGCCGCTTCGGAATGTATCCCATTTGATTTCACCTTCGTTGATTTCTACGTCAAACGGTTCTGCTTCGGGAAGTACGGCAACCGAAGCTGCTGATGTATGAACACGTCCCTGAGTTTCAGTCGCAGGAACGCGCTGTACACGGTGAACGCCTGATTCATATTTCAAAGTGCCGTATACCTTGTCCCCGGTAACGGAGCAGATAATTTCCTTGAAACCGCCGGCAGCTCCTTCGTTGGCACTCGATACCTCCAGCTTCCATCCTTTCGATTCGCAATATTTGGAATACATGCGGAACAAATCTCCTGCAAAGATGGCTGCTTCATCGCCTCCCGTACCTCCACGGATTTCCAGGATAGCGTTGCGGTCATCCTGCGGGTCGGCTGGTACCAGCAGAAGTTTTATTTCCTCTTCCAGTTGGGGAATACGGGCTTCACAGGCTGCAGCTTCCTCACGGGCCATTTCCTTCATTTCCGGATCGTTTTCAGCCATCATCATTTTGGCTTCTTCCAGTCCGTTGAGGCATTGCAGATATTCCTTGCGGGCAGCCATGATGTCACCCAGTTCCTTATATTCCTTCGTCAGTTTGACATAGCGTTTCTGATCGCCAATTACGTTCGGGTCTGTAATCAGGGTTGATACTTCCTCGAAGCGGGCTACCAGGCCTTCCAGTTTCTCCAGTATGGTGTTATTTTCCGCCATTTAAATATTTTGTTTTGTTTTTACCACAATCTGCCGCTCAATAAATACGTAATAATAATAAGTATCAATAAAATTATCAGTATATAATTTACATGTTTCTTCCAAGTCCATTTCTTGCCTGACACGAACTCTGTGTACATGGCACCGGCGTAGATCCTTTCATAGTCATTTATTTTTATGATTGATACCTTTGTTATATTGTCTCCAGGCCAATAAACAAACTATTATGAGGATAATGCAAAGGAATCCCATAGGCATTGTGACTTTATTGTATTAATATTTGAACTCTCCGAACTCGCTGCGGATAATCAGTTCCTTGTGGTCACTTTCTTCGATGCGTCCGATAACCTGTGCGTCGATATTGAATGACTTGCTGATTTCGATTACTTCCTTGGCATGTTCCGGTGACAGGTAGACTTCCAGACGGTGTCCCATGTTGAATACCTTGTACATTTCGTCCCATTCAGTGCCGCTTTGTTCTTTAATTGTACGGAACAAAGGAGGAACAGGGAAGAGATTGTCTTTGATGACACGGCAGTTGTCGCCAACAAAGTGCAGCACTTTTGTCTGTGCACCGCCAGAGCAGTGAACCATACCATGGATTTCCGGACGCAGGGCATCCAGCAGTTTCTTCACAACCGGAGCGTACGTACGGGTCGGAGAAAGAACCAGCTTACCGGCATCCAGCGGAGAGCCTTCTACGGTGTCAGTCAGTTTCAGTTGACCGCTGTATACCAGTTCTTCAGGTACAGCCTTGTCATAGCTTTCCGGATATTTTTCAGCCAGGTATTTGGCAAACACATCGTGACGGGCACTGGTCAGACCGTTGCTTCCCATACCTCCGTTGTATTCCTTTTCGTAAGTAGCCTGTCCGTAAGAAGCCAGACCGACAATCACGTCTCCCGGACGGATATTGGCATTGTTGATAACGTCTGCACGTTTCATACGGCAGGTCACCGTGCTGTCCACGATGATTGTACGGACAAGGTCGCCCACATCTGCTGTTTCACCGCCGGTTGCATAGACACCGACACCCATTTCGCGAAGCTCAGCCAGCAGTTCGTCTGTACCGTTGATGATGGCTGAGATCACTTCTCCCGGTACAAGCAGCTTGTTACGGCCGATGGTAGAAGACACCAGAATGTTATCTACGGCTCCTACACAAAGAAGGTCGTCAATGTTCATGATCAGTGCATCCTGTGCAATGCCTTTCCATACAGACAAGTCGCCGGTTTCTTTCCAGTATAGATAAGCCAGAGATGACTTTGTGCCGGCTCCGTCAGCATGCATGATGTTGCAGTATTCAGGATCACCTCCCAGAATATCCGGAATGATCTTACAGAATGCCTTCGGGAAAATACCTTTGTCAATGTTCTTGATGGCGTTGTGTACATCTTCTTTGGATGCTGATACGCCGCGCTGCATGTATCGTTGATTACTCATGAGTATAGTATAAGTTTATTTGTTTCAATTATCTTTGCAAAAGTACGATTTTTTTTCATAACTACTGGGCGCAAAGTGGATTTTTATTCCACAAGCGGTTGGTTCAGAGCTCCCATGCCGACCAGTCTGGTTTGTCCGTCGGGAGTCTGGATGCTGAAGCGGAAAAGTCCGTTTCCCAGCCGTTGCAGCATTTCCCGTGTAGGATGAGCTGTCCGGAGCACTTCCTGTCCGGTTGCGTCCGAAATGATCAGCATGCAGTTTTTCGGGATGCGGGGCAGATTCTGTAAAGTAATTGTCTGGATGCCTGCGCTATCCGGAATATTCAAAGCCAGAGGCTGACTTTCGTTGCCGAATCTGTCCACGGCAGTCACGGCCCAATAAGTCCGCTGGTGCCAGGGGAGCAGAGGGGTGAAGAGGTACGATGTGCTGTCGGTCCGCGTACAGATCAGGTTCTCTGCCCGTTCTGTGTTGACCGGATACTGGTCGGATGCATAAATACGGTAATAAATGCCTCCGGGGTTGTTGTCTGTCGAAGCATGCCAGCTCATGCGCACCTGCCGTTCTCCCGGAATCAGGCTGGGAAGGGTAGGAACACTGGGAGCAATGCTGTCAGCCCATGTTATGGGAGGAACTACGGCCGGATACAGATAGAAGTTTTTTTCCAGTTCATCCATCAGTCCCTTGGTATTGTCCATCAGGAAACGGTTCCTGAAGTAGGCTTGTCCGTCCGTGTGGATATCCCGCAGGAAATATAGCTGTCGGACGATCTCATCCAGTTTCCAGTTCTGTTCTTTGGGATGCATGAAATAAATTCCCAGTCCGGGGATTACCCATCGTCCGTTTTTGTTCTCCTGCCAGTCAAGGGCAAACGGATAAAACTGGTTGCCAAGGAAGTACATCATGGGGAAGATGGCATCATGGATTCCTTCTTTCAGCCATTTCTGTGCATCCTGATAAACGGCATGATAAGCGTTCCATCCTTTGGAAGGATAGCGGTAAGTGTCTCTGTATTTCCCTACGGGAGAGCTGCTGACTTTCACCCACGGCTTCAGTTTCTTGACTTCCGTATAGACTTGTCTGACGATACGGGTAATGTTGTCCCGTCTCCACTGGGATTTCTCCTGCTTATGTCCATATTTCCGGTACGTGTCTTTGTCGGGAAAGTCTTCTCCCTGTTCCGGATAACGGATGTAATCCAGGTGGATACCGTCTATGTCATAATTCGCCACGATTTCCCGGACCATCAGGCTCAGGTAGCCGGCCGTTCCCGGATTGCCCGGATCCAGATACCAGCTTCCCCGGAACTGCTTGCAGAGTTCGGGATGTTTTCTGACCACTGATTGCTTGCCTTGCAGTCCTACCTGCCGCTTGTTTCCGATGGGGATTGCCACCATCCAGGCATGAATTTCCATACCTCTGCGGTGACATTCTTCAATGGCAAACTTCAGGGGATCATAGCCGGGATTCTGTCCGGTGTGTCCGGTCAGGGATTCGGCAAAGCATTCCAGGGCAGAAGGATAGATGACGTCTCCGCGCAGACGGGTCTGGAACAGCACCGTATTGAAATTGGCTTCCTGCAGTTTGTCCAATATATTGCATAATTCTTTTTTCTGGCGTTCAATGCCTGCGGGGGATGTTGCTTTCTGGGAAGGCCAGTCCAGTCCTCCCAAAGTAGTGATCCATGAGGCCCGGATTTCCTGTTTGGGGGCAGCCTGTGCAGGCAGTAATGTTCCCAGGCAGATGAATAAAATGAACAATATGCGCATAAAGTCGGTCTTTTTTAATCGCGCAAAGGTATGAAAATATTCTTGGAAATTAGTACTTTTGCAGACTTAAAACTTAAAGATGAAAGAGTTATGTTATTGACTACAACAAACACAGTGGAAGGAAAGCGCGTCGTACATTATTACGGTGTCGTTTCCGGTGAGACGATTATTGGTGCCAATATTTTCCGTGATTTCTTTGCCAGCATACGGGATATTGTCGGCGGACGTTCTTCTTCATATGAGCAAGTGTTGCGTGAAGCAAAGGCAACAGCATTGAAAGAGTTGCAGGATGAGGCTGCCGCGTTGGGGGCTAATGCAGTGATCGGTATAGATCTGGATTATGAAACGGTAGGAGGAAACGGCAGTATGCTGATGGTGACAGCCAGCGGTACGGCCGTATATCTGGAATAAGGAAGATTATAATAAACAGACATGAAAAAGAAGTATCTTTTATTGGCTGCATTGGTCGGAATGTCAGCCGGTGCGATGGCACAAAAGAAGGGGTTCAGTTACAAGTTCTATGGGCAAGTGCGTGCAGACCTGTTTTACAATACACGTACAAACTCGGAAACCGTAGACGGGTTGTTCTATATGTATCCGCTGGATAAGTTGCCCGATGCGGATGGCAATGACCTGAATGATCAGGGAAACGGAAATCTGTATGCGCTTTACAGCCGTGTCGGTGTGGATGTGGCTGGGCCGATGTTGGGCAAGGCCAGGACTTCGGCGAAGGTTGAAGTGGACTTCCGGGGTTCGGGAACATCTTATTCTCTGTTCCGTCTGCGGCATGCTTATTTCAATCTTGACTGGGGAACTTCCGCATTGCTGGTGGGACAGACCTGGCATCCGCTGTATGGAGATGTTGCTCCTGAAATCCTGAATTTGAATATGGGAGCACCTTTCCAGCCGTTCAGCCGTGCTCCTCAGGTACGTTACCGTTTCACCCGGAAGCATTTTCAGCTGACAGCCTCTGCCATCTGGCAGTCTCAGTATCTCTCTGTCGGTCCGGCATCGGATAAAGCAGGAGAAACTTCAACGTCCAAGAGTCAGAACTTTATTAAGAACAGCTGTGTGCCGGAATTTTATGTCGGTATGGACTATCGCCGGCCGGAACTGATTGCCGGTGCCGGAGTACATGTTTCTTCCATCCGGCCGCGTACAAAATCTGTAGTAGGGAGTGATACATACAAGGTAGATGAACGGGTAACCGGCGTGTCAGCTGAGGCTCATCTGAAATATACGCATGAACGTTTCCTTCTCTCGGCCAAGAGTGTACTCGGTACGAATCTGACGCAGACCAGTACGGTGGGAGGATATGGCATCACTTCGGTAGATCCTCGTACGGGTGAACAGACTTACACTCCGTTGCGTACTTCTGCCACCTGGCTGAATGTAGCTTATGGAAAGACCTGGCGTCCGGCTCTGTTCTTCGGTTATCTGAAAAACCTCGGTGCTTCTACGGAAGTGTCTGATGTGCTGGGCACCGGAACCAATCTGGATCAGTTGTTGAATGCCACGGCTGAATTGACTTATAATCGTGGCAACTGGAAACTGGGTGCTGAATATTCACTGTGCAATGCCTGGTATGGTGATGAATTCAGTGCGAAAGCAAAGGCTTTGTCATCTCATACAGTGATGAACCATCGTGTGGTGATGACTGCCATTTATCAATTCTGATCATTGTTTGTCAGGATAAAAAAGCGGGAGGTTGTAAAGAAAGATGCTACAACCTCCCGCTTATATGTTCAGTACTGACTCAGTCTGATGCAATCTTTTTCATGACCTTAAGTTTTTAAGGTTGTTATTGTATTTGAAAAACGCCAAATAGGAACTTTACCATGACCTGTACCAGTTTCTGACCTTTACGTCAACCTGTTTTTCCAGTAAATAATCTTCATTTACCGGAGGATATTCGGGAAGTGGTGCATGCTCTAGGTCGGCATGAAAAGCACCATACATCAGTAACTTGTATTTGTCATATTCTCCCAACAGCAGATACGGGGTGGTAAGATTCGGTAATATCTTCACCGCTTCTCGCAGGCTGGCATTTGCCGTGATCGTATCTCCCGCCCAATGAGCCACGTAACCGTAGCGTGCATAGTCTAAAGCCGAAGCACCGTTGACGGGTTTATCCTCCAATGCCTTCCGCACTACACTCGCATGGAAAATACTGTCGGTTTGCTTCCAGTAACGCATCCGCTCATCGTCCAGCAAGCGGGGAGTATAGCGAATAGCTTCTGCCATCATCCGGCAGGCAGTTCCCTTATCGTCACGGATATAGCACCTCTCGGCATAAGCACGCAGATACAAGCTGTTACGAGGAAAGTCCGTTGCCAATTTCCGCAATATACTGTCTGCCTCCGCCGGATTTTCTTTCACAAGCGTTCGGGAAGCATACAAGTAGCGGAGCTGCACATCTTCGGGATGCCGCATCCAAGCTTTCCGGTACTCTTTCCGTTCCAGATAAGTCCCTGTAGGGTCGGTAGCTCTCAGCATACTCGGAATATTCCACACCAGCACAGTCGCCAGCGCAAGTCCGGCTATCGCATAGCCGCTTGCCGAAAACGGAATCCGTTCCGGTTCTTCCTCCTCTTCCCTTTGCAGATAAGCAAGGAGCAGATACACCATCAGCATGAGGAAAGGCACTTCCTCCCATGCCGACTGGCTCATGTCCTTAGCAAGCAAGGCAAGCAGTGTGCAACCGATGATACGGCTTTCCCGTTGCTTGCGCCGTTGCCACAAGGCACGGGCTACGGCAAGGAAAAGCAAGGCGTAAAGCGACGTCCCGGCTATTCCCTTTTCTACCAGCAGCCGTGCCAACGTGTTCGGCGCCATTGAAGTGAACGGTTTCGTGCTGTCCTGCCCTGTCACGGTATCGAGCGCATACATATAATTGCCGTTGCCGTACCCCTCCAACGGGCGTTCTTTGAACACCGTCCAAGCAGCTTCCGTACCTTGTATCCGGCTTTCTGTGCTTTGTTGCTGCGAAACGGTACTGTTCATCGCCAAGGTAGTCCGAAACTCTTTCGGACAACACACCGTAACCAGTGCCAATGCAGCCAACGCAGAAAAGAGAACACGGAATTTGTCCGCCTTATGCATTACCGCCATACTGCCAATAAGAAAAATGCCCGAAGCGATGTAAGCTCCACGGGAAAAGGACAGAAAGATAGCTGTAAAAGTCAGGATTACTAAAACCATCGCATAACGCCGGCGCGAAAGGCACGTCCACCCCAAAATAAGCAAGAGTATCTCCGACCACACATTGGTGATATATCCCAGCGGACGAAACAGAAAGCGGAAATGATACGTGTCCTCGAAACCGACTCCCAGTACAGAACTCCGAAACACAAAGAAGGACAGAATGGCAAGTACCACAGCAATACCCATCAGTACGTCACTGCCCGAACGGACGATACGTTCCGCAGGTTGCCATGCCGACAGCCGACGAAACGTGAAATATGCCACCAGCGCATACAGGGAGTACAGGGAAACACGTATGGCAGGTAAAGGACAATCGGCATAAAGACAGGACACCAGGTCGTACAGCGTAATCATGCCGACACAAGTGTCCAAAACAGTCCATCGCCCGAATGGTAACACATGGATTGCCGTCAGCCCTCCCGCAAGAAGCAGGAAGGAAACCAAATGGGAGTCGTCCACACGATACAAAAAAATTCCCATCGCTACCAGCAGCAGACAAGCTGTGGCGTACCACACCGCCTTGTTCGGATGGATACCTGTATTATTGTTTTTTGGCATAGCGTTTTGTGAATGAGGTGATCGTCCTGTACACAAGGTAACCTATCAGAGCAAGAAATATCAGTTGCATGCTGATGTTTCGCAGCAAGGCGAAAGGTGGAACCATGCGGTTGGACAAGTAAAGAATCAGTTCGTTCACTGCATCGGGAAAGGTCTGCACAAAGCGGTACAGAAACATGGGGATAACGTAACAGAAGTAAAATCCCATAAAGGCGTTCACCACCACCGAGTACGCCAGCAGCCCGTATTTCTCCAGCGGGCGTATC
>ULQK01062179.1_pt1 | contig 18660 bp, 6 predicted proteins | sample 1954371 | NCBI WGS metagenome assembly ULQK01 (sample SAMEA4835652, study PRJEB28245) | human gut metagenome | biome: gut microbiome; material: fecal sample | place: Denmark | collected 2008 | reverse complement strand
CCAACCTGGAGGAGCTGAACCTCAGCGACAACGCTCTCACGGCGTTCACCGTGAACAACATGCCCAAGCTGAAAATCCTGAAGCTCCAGAAGAACGCCATAAGCTTTTACGGCGACCTCAACATTCAGGAAGCAGCACCCACGCTCACAGAACTCGATGTCAGCGACAACCAGCTCGACATGTATGACCTGTCAAAGTTTAAGAAGCTCGAATATTTCTATGCCAACAACAACCCCAACCTCACAACCGTGCTCTTCCCCAACGGCAGCGAGAACCTGATGGACATAAAGATGAACAACTGCGACATTGTTCATTTCTACGCCATCTCCCTACCCTCTCTGCACGTTCTGGAGCTTAGCGGCAACTCTATCAGGCAGGATGCCAACAACATGGGCTTCGAGGAAGGCACCTACCCCAAGCTCACCACCCTTGACCTGTCGAACAACGAAATCTACGCGATCAACCTCTCAATTTATCCTGCTCTTGAGAAAGTAAAAGTGAGCGACAACCACCTCTCGCGTCTCACCGTGGGCACGCTCGAGAACCTCATATCGCTCAACTGCTCCAACAACGAGCTGCCACAGCTCAATGTGACAGCCAACAAGCAGCTGACGAGCCTCTACTGTGCCGGCAACCAGCTCACAACGCTCGACATCACACCGCTGAGCAACATGCGCAATCTCGACATCAGCAACAACCCCATAAGCTATATTGACCTGTCAAACGCCTACAGTCTGACCGAGTTTACAGCCACCGACACCCAGTGTGCCGCGTTCAATTTCAATGGGCTGAACCCATGGGGTCCTTTTAGAAAGCTCGACGTGCGCAACAACAAAAACATGACGGCACAGTCGCTGAACATGATGTTCCGGACCATGCCTGAACATTCAGGACGGTCGTGGTCAACAACGCTCTTCATCAGTGGATGCCCCGGTGCCGAGCAGTGTAACACGTCAGACATCACAAGCTCCGATTATAACTGGAAGGCCGACGTCACAGGCGACGGCTCTGCCACAAAGAAGAACGTCAACCTCACCGTTGACGCCACCAACACTGGCAAGAAAGACAATTTCGGCGACGAATCGTCTACCGACGAGACCTATTCGCTCACACGCTATGCCACAGAGAACGGCGAGTTTAACCTCACACAGTGGACAGGTCCCTATTACACAAATCATGCTGACCTCACCGCCACAGCCGAGAGCGGCGTGCCTGCATGGGTCGTGGCTTATCCTGCCGAGGGCTACCGCCTGAAGGAGGTGCTGGTGAACGGCAAGGCTGTCAACGGCACACATTTCGTGCCCGTGGACAACTCTACCGTGAAGGTGGTGTTTGAGAAGAAGCCCCGCGAGGTGAAGCTGACAACAAAGAAGGGCACCATGCTCAACTTTGGCGTGAAGACAGATGTCACCACACCCGTGTCGGTGTGCTGGGGCAGCGGCGAGCCCGATCTTTATGTGGTAAAGGCTGGCGAGACCTACTATTTCGACGAGAACGCCATCGGCACCGACGTGACCATCTATGGCGACATCACCTCGCTCCTTGCCGACAGCTATCCTGACAGCGAGGGCATTGGCCTGAACGTGGACAACAAGATCAGCGCTGTCGACCTGAGCGGCAACGAACTGCTCACAAAGGTTGTTCTCTACGGCAACCCCCTCAGCTCTATCGACGTTTCCAACCTCGTGAACCTTGAGCACCTTGACGTAGCGACAGTGGGCGACGGTGTGCTCGAGACCGTCAACCTGGGCAACAACCCCAAGCTCACCGAGCTCCTGTGCTACAACAACAAGATTGCTTCGCTCGACCTGACAAAGTGTCCTGAGCTCGTGAGCGTAGATGCCAAGAACAACCTCATTTCTGACATCAACCTCAGCAACAACAGCAAGCTGAAGCAGCTCAACCTCACCAACAACCAGCTCTCCGACATCGACGTGAGCAACCTCACGGCTCTCACCGACCTGCTCCTCACGGGCAACAAGCTCACCAAGCTCGACGTGTCGAAGAACACCAACCTGATCGAGCTGCGCGTGGGCAGCAACAAGCTCACACAGCTCGACCTGAGCAACAACACCAAGCTCATGGTCGTGACGTTCCAGGACAACTACATGCACCATCTCGACCTGAGCGCATGCAGCAACCTGCGTCAGGTCAACTGTGGCAACAACGGCATGTCGGCATGTGAGCTCGACGACTTCTTCTACACCCTGCCCCAGTATCCCGACATCTCTGCCGACGAGGCCATTCATGGCGCAACGCTCCGTCTGAACGAGGGTAAGGAAGAGCGTCCCAACAGCTACGACACCTGCGACAGCTCCATCGCCGAGTCGAAGGGCTGGACCTTGAACACCAGTGGCGACGCTTCGGGCTGTGAGACGGCTTACATAACCATCATAGGCTCTCCTGACGGCACAACAAGGTTCTTCGATGCCGACAACAACGAGGTGAAGTCGGGCGACAAGGTGCTCAAGAACACCACCATCCGCGTGGAGGCCACTCCCAATGCCGGCTTCGAGTATGACGGTCTGCGCATTGACGGCGTGATCAAGGCCAAGGCCAAGAGCTTCAAGGTGTTGAGATACACCAAGGTAGAGGTGGGCTATTCTCCCTCAAGCACAGGCATCGACAACGTCACAGCCGCAGAGCTGGGCGCTGAGGTCAAGGCCGGCAACGGCACCATCGCCGTGACAGCTGCTGCCGAGACCGCTGCCCAGGTCTACACCGCCAACGGTCAGCTCGTCGACAGCGTCGACGTGAACGGCACCCACACCTTCGCCGCCAAGGCTGGTGCTTACATTGTGAAGCTCACCGCCAACGGCAAGAACGCCGTCGCAAAGGTTGTGGTGAAGTAAGAAAATGCCTGAAAAAGTGCTTATAATAGCCCAAAAGTCATTTTTTTAGTACTTTTGGGCTGCTATAAGCACTTTTTTTATCTTTGTATAAGAAAGGCTGCATCTCAGCAATTCAAGCAAGCTTGATTGCACTCGATTTGCACTTTCTTTGTATAAGAAAGGCTGCATCTCAGCAATTCAAGCAAGCTTGATTGCACTCGATTTGCACTTTCTTTGCATAAGAAAGACTGCATAATTCATTGTGGCATGCAGCCCTCAGATTTGCCGCAATAAGAGGTGATAGATGAGGCTTTTCTTCTTCATTCCTCTTTATTTTGTCAAAAATAGGGGTACTATTCCTCTTTATTTTATCATTTTTGTGGTGCTTATTCCTCTTTATTTTGTCAAAAATAGGGGTGCTATTCCTCTTTATTTTATCAAAAAGTTGTATCTTTGCACATAGATGTGCTGTCTTTCTTCAGCTATTTGAATAAAATAATAGAATTATGTACATACAACGGACGATAGACAAGTATCTTTTAGAGTGGAAGAATGCAACCACGCATAAACCTCTTTTGTTGCGAGGTGCAAGGCAGGTAGGCAAATCTTCAGCCATTAGGCAATTAGGAAGGACATTCAAATATTATATTGAGGTCAATTTCGAGAGTCGAGATGACCTCAAGGAGATATTTGAGCAGTTGAGCGATGTGCATGAGATAGCTAATCGCTTAGGACTGATATTCTCTAAGCCAATTGTGCCAGGTGAGACCTTGTTGTTCTTGGATGAAATACAGTCTTGTCCAGATGCTATCAAGAGACTTTGGTTTTTCAAGGAAGATTTCCCTGAACTTCATGTCGTGGCGGCAGGCTCATTATTGGAGTTCGCTCTGAAAGATCTATCTTCATTTGGGGTGGGGCGTATTCGTTCCCTTTTCATGTATCCTATGTCCTTTGACGAATTTCTTGTGGCGCAAGGTAAGGACGGACTCTTGACGGAAAAGCAAAATGCCGATTATGCTCATCCTCTGTTTGCTGCATTTCATAATGATTTGGTTCAACAATATCGCACATACCTTATGGTAGGTGGCATGCCAGAGTGTGTCAAGGCTTGGATTGAGACAAAGGATTATCACCAATGTCAGGCAGAACAGGAGGACATCCAGCAAACCTATTATGATGACTTCGCCAAATATGCTAACAAAGTTGACCCTATATTGCTTCGTAACACCCTGCAGAGTGTCATCTTGCAAATCGGTGGAAAGTTTATGTATAGTAAGGTGGAGGGCGGTTATCGAGCAGATGATGTAAAAAAAGCTTTGCAGATGCTTTGTGATGCAGGCATCGTGAAGCGTGTGAGCCATACTGCCGCTAATGGGCTCCCTTTAGGAAGTGAGGTCAACGATAAGTTTCGAAAGTACATCTATTTAGACAGTGGATTGCTGCTTAGCATCTTAAATATGGATTTTGGTGGTTCCCAACCTTTAACGGAGTTGATTTTGGCTGGTGCTGCCGACGACCTTGTCAACAAGGGCGGATTGGCAGAGATGATGCTGGGCTGGGAACTTGTGAAATACAGCAATCCTCGTTCGCAGCATGACTTGTATTATTGGGAGAATGTAGTAAACGGAACTTCTTCAGAGATAGATTATGTAATAGTTAGGAACATGAAAGTGATGCCTATAGAGTGTAAGGCAGGAACGAGCGGCAAGATGAAGAGTCTCCGCTTATTTATGCGCAACAAGCATTTGAATGATGCCTATAGGTGCTCGCTCGAAAACTTTGCCCTCTTAGAAAATCAAGATGTCCAAGATGACAATGCTGTTAGGCGAATCGCCATTAACCCATTGTATGCTATCTCAAATTTGTGCAAACAATAGCATAAAAATCTTATAAAATAGCCCAAATATGGCGATAGTGGTGCTAAATCTATGCTTTTTTATGAGATTTAGCACCGCTATCGCCACTTTTTGGTAAAATCAAACAACATTCGGAGAAAATCCTATCCAATGATTTTCAAAAAGATAACACGCAGTTAGGCTTCGGATATAGCGTCATGGAGAGCAGCCACAGCATTGGCTTCTTCTTGCCTCCCGTTGAGCATGCAACTCTCTGAGAATGTGTCATTAAAATCGTTTTCACGTTCCTCATTATAGAAAGGCAGTCCCCAAACATCATAACTGTCAGCCTTCGTTAGCCATTGCACGTCACCCATTTGTCTAATCTGCAACAGAAAATCTTCTTTCCATTTGTCTGTCTTGAGCAGTTGGTTGCCCTTGGGTTCTATGAAAATCTGCAGGTTGTCATATCTGTTCTCTGTCCCTTTGATGCGAAGGAACAACACATAGTCGGGCTCAAAGGCACGCCCTTCGTCAAAACTAAAGATACGCACATCCTTCTCGTTTCGCACAAGCGTTATCTCATCATACTTTTCTTTCAGTTTGGGCATGACGCTGTCGATATACTTGACGAGAGCTTTCTCCTCAGATGTGCCGAAATTGTCGTTGTAGGCATACCAGCTCTTGGTTGAGAGGTCAAGCGCATAGGTGGGATTGGCAGGCTGCTTCTGCGAACGGCCCACCTCTTTCTCGCTTCCTTCAGGAATGTTGATTTTCATTACAATCTTCTCTCTGAACTTCTTGTTGAAAGGAAACGGCGAAAATTCCTTGGTGCCACGATAGCTTTTTCCGCGTGTTCTCAACATGGGCTCCAACTGTCGCAACACTTCTTTGGCGATGTACAGCCTGTCGGTTTGCGAATATTCTTGAAGCGTGGCATACTTGCCGCTCACTTTCACCTGCAACTTGGCAAGATAATTGCAGGATACAACAAACTCGGCACACGATTTCAGGCTTGGGTACAACTCATGTAGAGAAGCATAGCTATAAGTGGCAAAGCTGTTCATTGCCGAACGCACTACATGCTTGCCCACTTTTAGAAAATCGAATGGGGGAACAGTCTGGCTTGTCAGTACATCATCAGGGGCATTGTCGCCGAAGATAAGCCCCGAAACCATTTTCCCCGTCGGCATTTTAACGGTGAACACATGTTTGAGGATAACTTCTCCTATGGTGCCGTCGTCTTCCACTTCGGCGAGTTTCTTCCGCTCGTTTACAAACACGAGGCCGTTGTTGTAGAGACGGCTCTTCTTGAACTCGTCCTTCAAGAACAGTTCCACCTGCACGCTCTTGTCCTCCATGATGCCTGTCTGGACGAGAGCCGTGCGCAGCTCTTGTATGTATCGTGGATTATGTGCGCTGTGATAATGAAGCTTCTCCACCACCCGATAAGGGTTGGAGGCATCACCGTCATACTTGCGCTTGTCCGTGGGCAATGCTTCGTTGCTTGGGTCACGAAACGGCATGTAGCGGGCACCACGACCGATGAGCTGTGCTTCCTGCATGGTGGTCTTGCCAGCTTTGTTCCCGTTGGTGTCGCGGGTGTCGTAAAGGCGCACGATGTCATAGAGGTTGAGCACGTCCCAACCCTCGTTCAGCATGTCAACGGCAAAGACAACCCTTATGCCGTTGGACGAATCTTCAAGCGAGTTGAGCAGCCGTTGCTTTTCCGCAGTGATCGTTTTGCCGTCGACGAGTAACAGACGCTCTTCCGAAAAATCGTTTTGCAGCTCCAATATCAGGTTGTCGTCTGTTATGTCATGTGAATGGAAATAATCGAAAGCAGCTTTCAGGTCGTCTTTAGCCCTTGTCTCTATGCGCACGATGTCGGCAGGCTTGAGTGTGGCGATGCGTTCTTTGAAAGCATCATAATTGACTTTGTTTTCTGGGATGGTCTTCGATTTCAGTAACACAACAGGTTTGATGTCCTGCCCCAATTGCACAAACACCTTGCGCTTGTATTGGCTGAGAATGACCGCCTGCAGCGCTCGGTCGAGCGCATCGAGGTCTGTAACGAAAGTCTCCACCTCCTTGGAGTAGCCATCCTCCCGAAAGCGCTTCAAGGTGTAGTCAAAGATAATTTTTTCTTCATATTTCTGTGCTATGGCAGGGTCTGCCAAATCCATAGTGGCGGTGAATTCAAGCAAAACATTGGGTTGTTTGCCGTTGTCTTTCTGGAAGATGTTCTTAATTGTTCTCTCCCAGTTTTCCACGTCTTCCGCCTCTTTATCGCTGCGCTTCTTCTTTGTTTCCACATTCAGATGATGAGCTTCGTCTGCAATCAACACTATTGGTTCTGTTGCGAAGTCTTCATAAGTTACGGCGTTCTCCTTCTCCGCATTCAGGTCTGTGTGCAACGCTTGGATCGTGGTGAGGCAGAGGTTTATGCAGTCATGATCAGACCCCTGAAAATTCTTCACCTCTCTCACCTCTACCTTCTTGCCATTGATGGCAATGGAAGGGGCAAAGAGATATTTCTGTGAGGAGGGGTTCAGAAAGTTGTCGCGCGTCTTCTCCACAATGTTGTTGCTGCTCACGAAGAAGAGGAAGTTTCTGTAGCCCTGCTCGTAAAGGTAGAGCATGGCGAGAGCCATTATCATCGTCTTGCCCGAGCCGGTGGCCATGTGGAAAAGCAGATGAGAACGGAACGGCTTGCCTTCGAAAATGTTTTCGGGATCCATGTAGGTAAGGAAATGCCTCATACAGTCTTCCTGATATGGGCGCAGATGCTTGGTTGGGGTCATTCCTGTCTCGAAATATTCAGGCAGTTGGGTTCGCGCGATGGTCTGGCGCCCGAATTCCTGTTCAATTATTTGTTGAAGCTTTGCCATAATCAACGGTCTTTTCTGTAAAACTCTCGTGTCAGACGCCTATCCTCTTCCGTCACGCCATACTCGTTGCTGTCTATATCTGACAGGGCTACATAAAGCAGATTCTTGTCAAGACACTCTATGAGGAAACGTTTCTGGTCTTCAAGGCTTAAGCCGTCGAAACTTTCAGCATTGGCATCCACCTCTTTGATGTCTACCTTATAGTTCAGATAATCGGTTGCTTTCATGCGCCCCCAGATGTCTTTCAGCTGCTCGCTTGTCTCGGCCTGTTCTATCTCATCGGCAAACTTGTCGTTGGCTTTAGCAAGCTCACAATAGACGAAAGAGCCGCCGCCTTGCCAACCAACGGCTTTGGAAACACCGCCTTGCTCGCCTTCAATTACTTGGCAAAGCCTTTTTTTGTTTAATTCTATCTGATTGTCAATTTGTTCGCAACCAATGTAGCGTCTTCCCATTTTATGAGCTACTGCTGCCGTAGTACCGCTTCCTGAGAAAAAATCCATAACTAAATCTCCTTCACAGGTTGTAACTTCCATAATAGTTTTGACAAGATTCTCTGGTTTTGCATATCCGAATTCATCTCGTCCAAAGAGCTGGTCTATCTCGTCATTACCTGTCTCATTCTTACAATCATAAAGCAAGGCTTTCAGGAATTGTTGAATCTGACAATCAGAAATTACAGAACTCAACTTGCCATTGGCATCATCTTCATATTTAAATTTCCTACTATAAGGCTTTGATATATTAAGAAAATCGTAATCGTCAGGGAACACGATGTACCCTCGATTGTAATGATACTGAAAAGTATCTTTCGTCACGCACCAAGTCCTTTTCTCGCTGGCTGGATATTCCTTTCCTGTCTTTGGGTCAACCATCGTAAAGTATGAATTTCCTCGTTCTTTAGCCGTTGTCTGTTTTGTCAAATCAGCTAAACGCCAAGGCTTGCCTGGGAAATCATCAGTCTCATAATATGTTCTTTCTACAGTTCGGCCCATGACTGATTTCTTTTCATCTACATTAGTATAGACAAGAAGCCAATCGAAATCTTGTGAGAAATTAAAAGGAACGTCAGATTTCCCATTTCGTGTACGACGAGGAAGAGTTCCAACAAAATGCTCAGAGCCAAACACTTGGTCAGCGACCATTTTAAGATAATGCATTCCATCATCACCCATGTTTATCCAGATTGTACCGGATGTTTGCAACAGATCTTTTGCGCATTCCAATCGGTCTCTCATAAATGTAAGCCAAGTGGAAAGACGGAAATTAGAGTTGTATTTAAAAGTATCGGAAGAAGGGCTCTTTCTGAAAAAATATGGCGGATCAATATAAATTAATTTTACCTTCCCTGCATACTTTTTCTTCAAAGAATGCAAGGCCAAGAGGTTGTTTCCCTTGATGATGAAATTGTCGGCATTAGTAAGATGTTCAACCTCGTGTTCGCCATCCTTGTCGTAACGTTTAAAATGGGAGAACACCTTTGGCTCGGTCAGTCGGTTCACCTCGTCGGGTGCGAGGGTCTCGTTCCAGAAAACCTCGTTGCGCTTAGCCTCCTCTTTGGTCTGTCCGCCTTCAAGCACACAGTCTTTGTAAGGCCAAGAGAGCACCACCTCGCGGCTCTCGCTGATGAAGCGTCCGTTTTCGTCGGTCAATCCAATCTTGTTCTTGAACATGGTGTAGCTGCCACCCAAGAACTGGGTGTCGGAAACGAAGCGTTGAAACTTTACCTTGTCGAAAACAACCACTCCTTCAACATCTTGAAAGAAGACCGCTTTTATCTTGTCGTCGCCAAGCAGCGATTTGACAAGAAGTGGATTGAGGCTAAGGGCATCTTCAACGATTCTGTTCTTCAACAATGTGCCGTCGTCCATACAATAACGGCTGTTCATGCGCAGGAGCTGTTCCAGCTCATGATAAAGGTGCAATGCGTCCATATTTTCTAATAGTTAGATGTCGCATCCAACTATCACCAGGCTTGTGCGTGCAGACGCAAAAAGACACAAAAGAAAAGGGTGTGAACCACTCTTATGGGTCTTCCGTGGCAAGCGTAGGAATGTCTGAACCACTATCCGATTATAAGAATGTCCACACCCGTATCGGGCATGAACATTGACATGCAAATCGGATAGTAGGCATCACCCATGCTTACGACAGATGAAGCCAACCATTATTGGTGTGGTTTGTTTATTCAGAATGAAAGTTTCCTACGCTTTTTCTGGAAGACCACAATAATAGTCAATGCTTTATGTTTTACCAAAATGTCTTGGAGATGACACGAAGCCAAATCCAAGGGCAAAGGTACGAAGATTTTTGCTTATTGTGCCATGTCGGGACAAGAAAAAAGCAGAAAGCCCCTCTTTTTTTTATGAAAGCTGTTTTTGCATATTTATGCATTTTCAGGGCCTTTTTCCGAGCCATTTTAAAAGAGCCCAACTTACGATTTGAAAGTGCCCATTTGACGTCCTCAAAGAGGCTCTTTGACGAGCTCATTAAGGCCCTTTGACGACCTCAAAGAGGCTCTTTGACAAAACCACCCCGTTTTTAAGAGTTGTTAACAAAAACAATAAGTTGAAAGCCCTTTATTTTTGAAAACAGAAAGAAAAATCGATATAAATGCTTACAATCGCGTTTTTGGATATTTATTCATTTCTACCTTTCCTTTTGCATATTTATACATTTCTTCGCATGAACAAGACATGGAAGAACAAGAAAAAATAAGAAAAACGAGGAAACCGAGAACAGACGGTTTCCTCGTTTTTCGCTTAGAGGGAGGTATTTTTATTGTTGTCTTACAAGTTTCAGATCGGCAAGCAAGACGGCTGTCTCCTTCTCTTCTTTGGGCGCATCTTTGCGTTTCCATGCCACAATGAACCGAGTTGTCGCTGCTGTTGGCACATAGCCCATTTTTTTTAGTTTCGCTATCCGCTCACGCATCGCCGCCGAATACTCGGCAACAATCTTGCCTGAAGGTGTATGCAAGGTGTTGTCGTCGCACGTCAGAGGATCGCCGCTTTGCAAGGTTAGCACATCGTTGTGGCAATGCTGGAAGAAACTGAGGTTCACGTCCTTGTGTGACATCTGTATGACGATTTCCGTCGGCATTCCGTAGGAACGTGTATCGGCGACGTGCGTAGCCGACGTGATGCTGTTGAAAGCCGTGCCGTTGGTGTGTATGGACAGGTTCAGCCGTGCGCGGGTCATTGCCACATAAAAACAACGCAGCCGTTCGTCAGTAAGCTGTTGCCGTCCGTCAACGAGCATGAACACATTGTCAAACTCGCGTCCCTTGGCCTTGTGTATGGTCGAGATGATAATCTCGTTGCCGGATGTGTCATGGAAGTCCTCCACCTTCGATTCGAACAGATATTCGCCGAAGTCGCTGTAATATTTGTCCTTGTTTGTCTTCTCAAACAGTTCGACACATCTGCAGAGATAAGGGAGGGCTGTGCTCCGTTTGTATTTGGCAAAGGTCTTGTCTTTTGCCTCTGTCCACGCTTCCTCACTGATGACCGGCGACGTCTTGTGCCGGGCGAGACATTTGGCGAAATATCTTACCTCCGCCAGATTGCAGAACCTCAGGTCGCCCATTGTCTGTATGAGTTTGGCCACTATTCCCTGTCGGCGCAGCAACGCCATGACCGTCACAGCCTCCTCGTTGGTCTGGGTGAGCACGCATGTGGAGCCTTGCAGCTTGCTCGCCGTGATGTCTGACATTAACGGGTCATACATGTAGCGTGAGCCGTGGTGGGTTATGCGCACGGTGCCTTCCTGTTTGTTCATTGAGACGATGGGCGACTGCTTCAGTCGTCCATTGATAAGTTTCACGAACTCGTTGGCAGAACTGACAATCTTTTTTGCGCAGCGGTAGTTGTCGGTCATCTCCACAAAACGCCCGCCCTCTGTCTTGCTCAGGTTGTACATGTATTGTGGGTTGGCGTTGGCAAAAGAGAATATGCACTGGTCGTCATCGCCGACAGCAATGACACGCATGTCTTCGTTGCTGTGCATGAGGGCGTTCACCAGGCGGCATGAGTCTGCATTCATGTCCTGCGCTTCGTCTATTACGATCACGGTCTTGCCGATATGGCTTTGCTCCACCTCACCTGTTTCTATCATCTCGGCAGCCTTTACCACCACGCTGTTCACGTCGTCAAGATTGCCTATGCGTCCGAGCAGCTCGAAGCAAAAAGAGTGGAACGTCATGATGTCGACGAAGTGGGCGGCGTTGCCGATGAGCTGCATGAGCCGCTGCTTGAATTCGGTGGCTGCAGCGCGCGAGAAGGTGAGCATGAGCAGCTGCTCGTGCTTCACGTCTTCAAGCAACAGCAGCGAGGCCAACTTGTGCACAAGCACGCGCGTCTTGCCGCTTCCCGGTCCTGCGGCCACTACGATGCACCGTGATGCATGGTCGTCGATGATGGCTTTCTGCTTTTCCGAAAGGTCATTGAACAGCTGTTGGAACTTTGCCGGACTGATGTTGCGTTCAATCTCTCTTGCGCGGTCGCCCTTGAAATATTTGTCAATGAACAGGCGGTAGTCCATGTTGAAATAATCGTGCACATAGCGCAGGGCGGCATCATAGTTTTCCACCATCAGGTTGGCATATTCGCCGACGATGTGGATCTGCTGTATTTTCTGCTTGTAGAATTCGTTGAGCATGCGGTAGTCGTCCTGTTTGTAGCGCACGCGGTTGTCCATCTGTTTGCGGTTGATGGTCATGGCGTTGTAGAGCACGAGAAATCCTCCCTCCAGTTTTAGGGCGCCAATCTTTGAGAGATACAGCAGAGCCTCCTCGATGTCCTCTATTTTCAGCTCTTCGCCGTTGTAGAACAGCGAGTGGTTCCCGGCATTGATGTCGTTGAGCAGCTCCACAACGGAGAAGTTGACCACGCCGTTCTTTGCTGCCTCGCCCTCTGCCTTTGCAGCACGCGCGTATAGCCATCCTATGGCAAAGCGGCAGATGTTGAGGCGCTTCTCGAAGCGTGCAAGCGTGTTCTTCATGTCTGCCTGACGGCTTATAATGAGGTTCTGGATACCGTCTTCCTTCTTGCGCGTATAGTTTTTTACAACCAGAAAATAGAGCAGCGTGCGTATGTGCTTCTCTGTCGACTCTTCCAGCCCGTCGTGCACAGCCTTGTCGTTGAGCTGCTTGTAGGAGATGCGAAGCGCGTCGTCGGGGATGTTGCTCAGCACATACTGTTCCAGCTTGGCGAAACATTCGAGCTTATGCATGGCCTTGCGCTCGTTGCCAACGTCCTGCATGAAGGCGGAGATGTCTCTGGTGTCGCCAAGAATGCCTTCCTGCCTCATGCGTCCTACAGCCGACACCACTTCGTGCTTGTTCAGGCCGAGGATGTCGGCGAGGTAGTCGATACGCGACTCTGCCTCGGCATCCTGTGCGCGCGATATGTATTTCTGCGATATGAGCGACTTGATTATTCTCACCGCATTCTCCACCTCTTCTTTGTCGAAGAGCGACGACGAGGCGATGCGCTGACGGGCCTCGTCCATGTTGCGCACGGTGATGCCCGTGGCATAGACATGAGGCATGTTGTTGCCGCGCTCAATGTAGCCGCTTTGTTCCAGGGCGGCAATGGCTGTCCGCACACGAGTCTCTATGTCGGCCACCGAATCGTCCCATCCTGCCTGTCGGGCTATCTCAAGGGCTGAACATTGCAGGCGCGACTTGTTGTGCGTGAGCCTCTTTATGGCTTGCCATACCTGCTGTATCTCGCTGATGCTCAGCTTTGTCTGGTTGAGCAGAATGAAATGTTTGTCAAGGTCGTTGTCGGCGTAGAGCACAAAGCAGCGGGCAGACAGCGAGGGGTTGCGCCCGGCGCGTCCGGCTTCTTGCACATAGTTCTCAAGCGAGTCGGAAATGTCGTAGTGGACCACCAGCCCCACATCGCTCTTGTCCACGCCCATGCCGAATGCTGACGTGGCGACAATAATGTCTACCTCGCCCGACATGAAGGCGTTTTGGTTCTTGATCTTGTCGTCGGGCGACATCTTGCCGTTGAACGGCAGAGCCTTTATGCCGTCGCGCGATAAACGGGATGCCAGTTCGACGGTGCGCTTGGTGCGCGACACATATATGATTGTGGGGCATAAGCTCTCGCCAAGCAACTCGCGCAGCCTGACATACTTGTCTTCGTCTGAGTCGACATGTATAACCTTGTACTGGAGGTTCTTGCGCGATACCGACGAGGCGAACAGCTCAAGGTCTGTGCCCAGCCAATGTCTGAAATAGTCGCAGATGTCCTGCACCACTTTCTGCTTTGCCGTGGCCGTGAAACACGACACGGGCACGGTGCAGGAGCCTTGCTTGTGCTCCTGATATTTCTTTATGAATTTGCCGATGTAGAGATAGTCTACACGGAAGTCTTGTCCCCAGGCGGAGAAGCAGTGTGCCTCGTCAATGACGAACCTGACCACATGGCGAGCCATGAGTATGCGCTCGATGGTGTTGGACCGCAGCATCTCTGGCGAGATGTAGAGCAGTGAGGCATCGCCGTTCTGCACACGCTCGATGGCGAGCGAGCGTGATATGGGGTCGAGCAGCCCGTTTATGGTCACGGCATCGGTAATGCCGCGTGCCTCAAGATTGTCTACCTGGTCTTTCATGAGCGACTGGAGCGGGGAGATGACCACCGTCAGGCCGTGAACAGAGCGTCCGTCCATGAGGGCGGGAAGCTGGAATGTGAGCGACTTGCCGCCGCCTGTGGGAAATATGGCGAGCAGCGACTTGCCGTCGGCCGCTGCCTGTGCCGCACGCTCCTGAAGCGGTTGCCCGTCGTAGGTGCGGAACGAAGAATAGCCAAAGTGTTGTTTCAGGTTCTGGTGAATGTCGAGGAAGGTGTTACAGTAGTCGCATCCGTCGGCACATCGCCGGTGGCGCAGCAGCAGCATGATGTGCTCCACTTCCGGATAGTTGTAGAGCACCCATCCTGGAGTGACGGAGCGATAGTCGTTGGTGTCGACAAGGGCGAGGGCGTATGCCAGTTCGCACGGATGCTTCATGGCCATGGTGACGACATCGGCATGGCCACAGATGCGCCCTGCATATTGCTTCTTTATCTGTCGCTCAAGCATGGGGTAGTCGATGTCTTCACGGTCGTCTGGTCTGTTTGTCCGCAGCATGCGCAAGCCAAACGCGTTGACCATTGAAAGGAACCCCTCAAATTCTTTTTCCTTGAAGAGTAAAGTGGCGAAAATGCTCTGTTTGTCTCTTGACAACATGTTCCATTGTGCTATCTCGTCGAACAGCAGGCTGCGGGCTTTTTTGCAGTCGTTCACCGGATTGTTAACATCGTCAGAGACCAGCTTGTCGTCCTTCACAAGCTTGTGGCAAGGCCTTGCCGCGAACAGTAACGGCGACATATAGAGGGTGTCGACAAGTAGCCACTGGCTTTTCTGTGCTGTGGTAAATGGCGGTTGGTCAAAAAGATATTTGGCATCATGATGCACGATGTTGTGCCCACATACATAGTCGATGTCTTGCAGAAAGGTTGCAAGTTCCGCCTTGTTGGCGTTGTGAAACAAGGCCCCGTCGTGCCGTAAGGAGCCAATGTCATGCACTTTATGGTCTTTCATTCCCACTTCGACATCAACAAAGGCATAGTTGTCGGCATTGCGGTGTCGGGGCGTTGCGTCGACGACATCGGCAGTGTCGCTTATGTTGTTGTCTGATGACTTGTTGCCAAAAAGAAAATCTAATATTGACATTTGTGGCTTCTTGCAGTGTTTGAGTGGGCAAATCTACAATATTTTATTCGAACGGCAAAATAAATGCCGCCTTTTCTTATGTAAGCGTTGTCTGCGGTTCTTGACTAAGCAAGTTTTGGCGGCTTCGGGTGGGGCTTTAACACTAAACAAACTTTAAAAAACACGCTTTTAATCATTAATTTACATAATAAACAAACAAAAGTGGCTTATTTTGCCAAATTCTGACTAAATTTGCAGCTAAAAACAAAAAAGAACAGAAAAAATAATGCAGAAGAAAATATTATCTGTCGTGATGATGCTCTCGGCAATAGTGATGTGTTCCTCATGTCTGAGCAACAGCGATGTCGAATACGACTACAGCGATGACAGCGCCATATCGGCTTTCTCACTCGGAAACGTGCAGTATGTCGCAGGACAACACAAGGCCACGGGCAAGGACAGCATCGTGTCGAAAGATTTCAGCTCGGTGAAATTTAGAATCGACCAGCTCGGCGGAAAAATATACAATGTCGACTCACTGCCCAAGCAGGCTTTGGTAGCGAAGGTGCTCTGCACACTGTCTACATACAACTCGGGTGTGGTGGGCTTGAAGAGTGCCACCAGCGACACGGTGAAATATTTCGCCTCTACCGACACCATCGACTTTACGACACCGCGCACATTCATTGTCTACAGCAACTCTGGACTGGGTTTCCGCCGCTACACCGTGTCGGTGAACGTGCATAAGCAAGACAGCGCAGCTTTCGTGTGGAAGCAGATGCCGTCGCTTCCCGAGGAGCTGAAGCAGATGAAGGGCTTGCGCATGACCGCAACCAAGGACGGGCTGCACATCGCAGCTACCGACGGCGCAGAGAGCTTCTACTATGTCGGCTCAAAAGACAACATGGCAGCGGCGCACAAGACCGCCACATGGACAGCAGCTCAGGAAGGTGCCAACGTGTGGAACACGCTCGTCGGAAACAACGCCAAGGGCTTTGTGGCCGGCAACGGCGGCGTGGCCGAGTTTGACGACAACTCCCTGCAGACAACCGCTTCTGCGCACAACTTCAACACCCTGCTGGCTGCCACCTCGCAGCGTCTCTACGCCAACGTGGACGGACAGGGGCTCATGTCGGCACCCGTGGACAACCTCACAACAGGTGCGTGGACAGCAGAACCCGTGTCTGAGGACGACAACATGGCACAGTTCCCCACCAAGGGGCTTGCCAGCGCTACCCTGCCCCTCCCGACCAACAGCGACAGCCGCTACGTCGTGGTCGTGGGCCATAACGACGGCGAGGCTTACAGCTCTGTGTGGGCAAAGATTGAGGAAGACGGACAGAACAAGCAGCAGTGGATGCAATATCCCTATGACGACAACGACAACCGTCTGCCGGCGTTCGACAACCTGCAGATGGGCGTCTATAACGGACGGATAGTGGCTCTCGGTCATAACAACGGACAGCAGACAGCCAAGATGTATAGAAGCGAAGATCACGGACTGACATGGCAGGCCGACACCGTGGTGACCATGCCCGAGGGCATCAGCTCCAACGGCACACTGGCGTTTGCCGTCGACAGCGACAACTTCGTGTGGATTGTCTGCGGCGGCACCGGTCAGGTGTGGCGCGGAAGACAAAACTTCCTCGGCTGGGAGAAGAGAGAGGATGTCTTTGAAGAAAAGAAAAAGGCAAACTAAGGCTTGAAAGCCGGGTGGCGAAGAGGGGAGCTTGTTAAACGGGCACCTCTTTTTGACGTCTATATATATAATAAGGTGGAAAAGATGCGCTTAGCACAATGTTTAGGCTTGCTCATGGCCCTTGCGCTGCACACAGCAGACCTGAGGGCGCAGACCGACGACCAATATAAGATGGAGATTGGTGCCGGTGTGGCTCTTGTGTCTTATGAGGGCGACTATAACGGCGGCATCTTCAGCAACATGCAACCGGGCGCTTCTGTGATCTTAAGACGAATCTTCAACCCCTATATGGGTCTGCGCCTCGCTGCCACCTACGGCAAGCTCAAAGGCAACGCCAACGATGTGAAGACCTGGTTCCCTACCCTCTCGACAGGCTCAACGGGCAACGGAGCGGGCAGCGGCGACGGCACAACAGGCGGTTCTGAGACAGGAGGAACGGGCAACGAAGGCGCTGACGGCACCGTGAACGGGCAGACACGCGCAGGAGCGGTGCCTACGATCGTGGGAAACGAGCGGAGCAACTATGAGTTTAACAACTCGGTGTTCGACCTCAGCTTGACCTACGAATATAATTTCTGGCCCTACGGCACAGGCCACGACTATCGCGGCGCGAAGCGGTTCACACCGTTCGTCTTCGCGGGTCTTGGAGCAACCGTCGTGTCGGGAGGCGGAAAAACGGTGTTCACGGGCAACGTGCCTATGGGCCTGGGGGTAAAATATAAGGCTGCCGAGAGGCTCAACGTGGGCCTGGAGTGGGCTGTCCACTTCTCCCTCAGCGATGAGCTCGACGGATACAAAGACCCTTACGGCGTGAAGAGCTCGGGTCTGTTTAAAAACACCGACTGCTATTCGGCGCTACAGCTGTCTGTGACCTACAGTTTCATGCCTAAATGTCGAACCTGTCATAACCAAGACGAGTGATGAGCTGCAAGGGCTCTCTTATCAAGCAACAAAACAAAAAAACGATATGACCACAACGGTAAACCCCACAACCATACCTCAGCACATTGCCATCATCATGGACGGCAACGGACGCTGGGCAGCAGAGCAAGGCAAGCCGCGAAGCTACGGACACCAAGCCGGAGTGGAGACGGTGAGACGCATAACGTCTGAGTGTACGCGCCTCGGCGTGAAGTGGCTCACGCTCTACACGTTCTCAACAGAAAACTGGAACAGACCTGCCGACGAGGTGGCTGCTCTCATGGGACTGGTGCTCTCTTCGCTTGAAGACGAGATCTTCATGAAGAACAACGTGCGGTTCCAGGTCATCGGCGACATTGAACGTCTGCCAGCGGCCGTGCAGCAGAAGCTACAGGAGACCATAGACCACACGGCGAACAACTCGGCCATGACCATGGTGGTGGCGCTCAGCTACTCGTCGCGATGGGAGATAACAAACGCCGCACGACGCATTGCGCAACAGGTGAAGGACGGGGCTTTAATGCCTGACGACATTACGGAGCAGACGCTCTCTGACAACATGTCGACTGCTAACATGCCTGACCCTGACCTGCTCATAAGAACGGGTGGCGAGATCAGGATAAGCAACTATCTGCTCTGGCAGATCGCCTACAGCGAGCTCTATTTCTGCGACACCTTCTGGCCCGACTTCAACGAAGAAGACCTGCATAAAGCTATCGCCAGCTACCAACAACGCCAACGCCGCTTCGGAAAAACTGAACAGCAGGTGGAGGAAGAAG
>ULQK01045153.1_pt1 | contig 18732 bp, 22 predicted proteins | sample 1954371 | NCBI WGS metagenome assembly ULQK01 (sample SAMEA4835652, study PRJEB28245) | human gut metagenome | biome: gut microbiome; material: fecal sample | place: Denmark | collected 2008 | reverse complement strand
CAATGTGTTCATAGATAAAAAGCATAATGGTACCTGTAAAGAGAAAGCAACTCCCGATAATAATTAAAGCTTCTTTTTACCAAGAGTGATCCCTAAAATAATTTCCAAACTCCCTTCAAAATAACTCTTGAAATAAACAACGATCAGGCTTCCCTTCCTGATCGTTTTGTTTTATTTCAATTTTAGATATTCTTCTTCATCCACTGCTTCAAGCCACTCGTTTGAAGCATTTTCATTTGGTACACTTTCTGCAATATGTACAAAATAGCTTTCTGGTGCTGCACCATGCCAATGTTTGATTTCTGGCGCAATATAAACTGTATCACCTACATTGAGTTCCTGAGCAGGTTTTCCCCATTCCTGATAATACCCTCTTCCTGCAGTACATAATAAGATCTGTCCTGCACCATGATGGATATGCCAGTTGTTTCTGCATCCTGGTTCAAAAGTAACATTAGAAATATTTACTTCTTGATCATTAATAGGATAGAGATAACTATTACCTACAAAATACTTAGCATATGCTGTATTCAATTCACCAATAGGATAAGGACTCTGTTTCTTGATATCTTCTAAAGTATAATTCATGATTATTTCTCCATTTCATGTATACATCTGATCGCATTCAAAGTACGTGGATAACCGATATAAGGCATGCAGTTAGAAATCACATTAAGGAGATAATGTGCATCATTACCTACATGGAAGTTTCCACCAATATGAGATTTTAATTGTGGTTCAGTGCCGAGTGCTGCTAGAAAACAGAATGTAATCATTTCTCTTTGTGCTCCAGTGAGTCCTATTCTTGTATAGTTATCACCAAAACAGTTACCTGCGAGCCATCTCTTGATATGACGTTCTTCTTCAGGACCACTTGTTTGGAATCCTCTCATATGTTCACCAAAGAGTTCACATTGTTTTTCATTACCAAGTTCTATACGATTGTCTTTATTTGTGGTAGATGCACTCTTTAATGGTTTATTCACATGTCTATTCATAATATTTAAGAATGGATAAACCATACCAATACCAAGATAGGCCACAGCTTGATAAAGGACTTCCTGGATTTCATCAGCTGTGAGATATTTCAATAAATCATCTAACATATCCTTAAATAAATCATGAGCATTTGTGCCTACAAGTACTGCAGTAATAGATAAGTATCGACTCTTATCATCCAAAGTAGTATCATTGATTACTTCTTCACCTATAAAATGTGAATAAAAGTCATAGAATTCTGGATCTTTGTCTTTAAAGTTTTCCATAAATGTATATTTCATAGTCTTCACCTCTATGTCTATTTTATTAATAATAAGTAGAAAAGTACAATGCCAGTTTTGTATTATGCTATAATGTGGGTGCATAGTGAGGAGGAATATTACATGATTGAAATTGGACAAGTCGAACAATTATTAGCTGTTTCTAAATATGGAACATTATCTAAAGCGGCTGAAGCATTACATATCTCTCAGCCAGCTCTTTCTCGTGCCATGCAGAAGCTTGAAGAAGAACTGCAAGTTCCTATTTTTGACCGTGAAAAGAATCGTATTACTTTAAATGCGACTGGTAAAGTTGCTGTTGATTATGCACAGAAGGTATTATTTTCTGCAAATGATATGATTGCTCGTGTACGTGAATATGATCGTATGACTCATACAATTAGTATTGGATCATGCGCACCTGCACCTTTATGGGACTTAGTACCTTATGCTAGTAAGATATATGAAGATATGGCTATTTCTTCAGAAATAAAAATGCCCGATATCTTATTATCTGGTTTAGAGAATGATTTATATACAGCTGTTGTATTAAATAAAATTCCTGATAGTAAAGAATTATATTATGAGTTATATGATACAGAAACATTATATTTCTCATTAGCACTTGATCATCCTCTTGCTGATAGTAAAGCATTATTCTTTAAGAATCTAGATGGTCAGACAATGCTTTTGTATTCTAGAATTGGTGTATGGTATCCAATGCATTTAGAAACACAGCCTCATACTCATTTTATTCTTCAGGATAATAGAGAAGTATTTATGGATCTGACTCAGAATTCTACTCTTCCTACATTTATTTCTAATTTATCTATAGAAAGAGATGGCAAGCCAGATAATAGAAAGATTATTCCAATCATAGATAAAGAAGCGACTAATAGTTTCTATCTTGTATGTAAGAAAAAGAATAAGAAACTATTAGAACCACTTTATCGTGCTGTAGAAAAAAGATTAGAAAAGAAAAAGAAGTAATAAAAGATATATCATGAAATTCAAAAATTCAATGTAAAACAATATGTCAAAAATTCAATGTAAAACAATATTGACAGCAGCAACTAAAACTGTATAATGTACTTAACAGAACCCACCACGCCTCTGATTTTCATGCGCAACCCGGTGGGACTTTTTTATTTATGAGGTGCTCTATGTATCAATATTCAAAACAAATATTAACAATAGCGCAACAAGTTCAATCTTATAAAAATGCTGGAATGTTGATTACATCACATAGTGATGTAGAAAAAGCATTAAAATCAATTGGATTTTATCGTTTGCGTGGATATTCATTTCACTTATATGATAATTCTTCAAAAAAGTATGTTCCAGGAACAAAATTTGAAGATATTTTAAATTTGTACAAATTTGATCAGCAATTATCTTCCTTAATTTTTTCAATGATATCAAAAATTGAGGTAGCTTTAAGAGTACGTTTAGTAGATGCTCTACTTATAATACATAACGATCCACTTATTCTGCATGATTCATCGATTTTTAAACAGAAGCAATTATATTGGAATAATATGTCTGCAATAGCGTCACAAATTGCACGTTCCAATGATGTGTTTATCAAACATAATTTTGACAAACACGATGGAGAAGTACCAGTATGGGCCGTTGTTGAAGTTCTTTCATTTGGTACACTATCGAAGATAATAAAGAATTTAAAAACCGGTATAGGAAGTTCATATTCTATCCTAGCGAGTAATTACCAATACAAATCAAAAAAAGGAAATTCAGTAAATCCATCACAAAAAATGCTTACTTCATGGATACAGGGAGTTTCAGTATTGCGTAATATATGTGCTCATAATTCCAGAATTTATAATCGAACAATAAATACGACACCAGAAATCCTAGATGCAGATAAAATTACGCCCAAGCCAACACATAATGGTTTATATCAAATCTTACTAGCAATGAAGTATCTTCGTTCATCCGATGAAGAATGGACAATATTTGTAGATGATTTAGATGAACTCATCCAGAATAATAAAGTCAATCTCTCAGCAATGAATTTTCCCTCAGATTGGAAAACACATTTAAGTATATAAGTATCACAAAATTCTTAAAATAGTTAGACTTCCAAAGAAGTATCAATCTAATCATTTCATTCAATATGGGGCAAAATATTCCATCCTATACAGAAAAAGAAGTAGTTATTAAAAACTACTTCTTTTTAGAATCCTAGATAACCTAGAATAGCACTGACATAGAATAAGATACCTGCAACGATTAATAAATAGTTAGACCAAGTGTTTTTCTTCTTTAAATAGAATGTATTCGCCTGTTCCCCTAAATAAATAGGATATTCCTGTCCTTTTACATAATCTTTTTCAATCTTTTCTACTTTAAATTCCTGGATAGATGCCTGGTTATACTTCTTTGTACCATAAGAATACTGGAAGATAGGACGACAATATAAGTTATTGACTTTCTTATAACCGTGGTAAATTCCTTTAATTTCTCTTTTATCTTTCTTAAAGAAGATTTCATAGATTCCATAAGCCATGAGTAATGTTCCTAAAATAATAGATAGGATAATCATGAATGGAGATCCTGATTTAAAAGAGAAGAATGAAGTGTTCATATTCATATATTCTACCTCCATAGAGTATTCTACCAATATTTCGTGAGTAAACAATATTTTTTTTGATTTTTCGTGTATAATATAGAATGTAATTAAAGGGGGTTCTCATGGATATTATTAAAAACTTAAAGTCACGTTTTGATTCTGTGCAATGTGATTTTCTTATTGCGATTGCCGCAATATTCCTTCCTTTCTATATTACTGTAGTGATTCATGCAATTATATTCTTTAAATGGATCAAACAGGGTGAAGTAAAGAAAGGTTATGAAGAAACAAAACGAAGCAAATATATTATTTTCTTCTCAGCACTTATTTTCTTAACAAGTGTCTTTTACCAGAACTGGCCAGGAGCTGGTGTATCATTAGGTTATTTAATGTTATATAGTATGACACTTGTATATAGACGTCATGCAAGTGAAGAACTATTTGATACAATGTTGAATATAGTGATTGGTTTAAGTGTATTTGCAGCTGTATGGGCTATTATTGAATATATCTACATCTTAAGACAGTTTGATCTTGAGGGATGGTATTTGGTTGTATTTAATGCACCACAGTATCGTACAAATGCGATGTTCTTTAATGCGAACTACTATGCAATGATGATTGAGTTCTTTGTGGCTATTTGCTTCTATAAGTTCTTGAAGTATACACATAATCATGGATTTATGGATCATATTAAAGAAATAGTGATTATTGGTTTAATTACATTACTTAACTTATTCTGTCTATATTTAACAGGATGTCGTACTGCATGGCCTGCACTTGCTGGTGGTCTTGCGATTATGTTGTTGTTTAATCGTAATTATAAGAGTTTTGGTGGTATTTGTGCTGTAGGTGCAGCGGGTGTTGGTTTCTTTATTGCGAAACCTCAATATATTCCACGTATGAGCAATATTGTGAAATACTTAGGGGTAAGAAAACATATCTGGGAAGTTGCTATTCAGAACATTAAGACACATTTCTTATTTGGTGAAGGACCTATGACATACTGGCATATTTATGCACAATATAGTGGGCATCCTACACAGCATTCACATAATATCTTTATTGATCCTGTTTTATGTTTTGGGATTATAGGATTATTGGTGATCGCACCGTTCTTCATTGAAAATATTAAACGTTTATATCGCTTATTAAGAACTAAGTGTAACCCTACTCTTGTTGCTTTAATTGTAGGCTATATTGTGATGATCTATATTCATGGATTACTTGATTATACGATCTTCTTTGTGTCAACTGGATTCTTATTTGCGATGATAGTAAGCAGCTTTGACATTTATAGAAAAGAAATTGATCAATAAGGCAATGATTCATTGCCTTTTTAATAAGGAGAAAAAGAATGGATAAAAAACTTTATGAGACTTATGTAAGAATCTTAAACAAGGAACTCGTAACTGCCATGGGATGTACAGAACCTATCGCAATTGCGTATGCAGGAAGTCTCGCAAGAAAGACATTAGGTGGTATGCCAAATAAGATATTAATTGAAGTCAGTGGTAACATCATCAAGAATGTTAAGAGTGTTATTGTGCCTCATACTCATGGAAATAAAGGTATTGAAACAGCTGCCTGTATTGGGATTACAGGCGGAGATGCAGAAGCAGAATTAGAGGTTATTAGTCATGTGACGGAAGAAGATATTATTGCGATGACTGAACTTATGAAGAGTGCTTCTATTAAGGTACAGCCTTTAGAATCCCCTTATTCTTTAGATATTCGTTTAACTGTATCTAATGATGAACATGAAGCAATGGTACATATTGCGGGAACACATACACATATTATAGAAATGACAAAAGATAATGAAACTATTGTATGTGGAGAAGCATTAAAACAGACTATTGATGAAGATTATCTCACTCTTACCATGCATGATATTTATACTTTTGCGAAGGAAGTCGAGATTAATGATATAAAAGAGTTATTAGATCAGATGATTGCATGTAATACTGCCATTGCACAAGAAGGAATGCATGGTAATTATGGGGCTAATATTGGTAAGGTGATTGCGATTAGAAAAGATTTACCAAGTCGATTAAAGGCCTATGCAGCAGCTGGTAGTGATGCAAGAATGAATGGTTGTGAACTACCTGTAGTAATTAATTCTGGTAGTGGTAACCAGGGATTAACTGTATCTGTACCTCTTATTGTTTATGCAGAAAGAGAACATTTAGATAAAGAGAAGTTATATCGTGCTCTTGTGATTTCTAACTTAACAGCCATTCATTTAAAGACTGAGATTGGTCGTTTATCTGCTTTCTGTGGTGCAGTGAGTGCGGGTGCTGCATGTGGTGCAGGACTTGCTTATTTAAAGGATGCAAGTGAAGAAGTGATGAATCATACAATCGTGAATGCCTTAGCTATTACTTCTGGTATTATCTGTGATGGTGCTAAAGCAAGCTGTGCTGCAAAGATTGCAGTAAGTGTAGAAGCTGGTATTCTAGGTTATGATATGTATATGAACGGTCAGCAGTTCTATGGTGGAGATGGTATTATTTCTAAGGGTATAGAAAATACAATCCACAACATCGGTGTATTAGGAAGTCAGGGTATGGCTTCTACTGACCAGGAAATTATTAAAATCATGTGCGAATAGTAAAAGCTGCCGATTGTGGCAGCTTTTAGTGTCCTATTTCGTCATATGTATATAAGTGTATATCATGTTCTTTAAGATAGGCTTTAAGTTCTTTTGAACATAACATCTCTGCTTCTTTTGTACGATCAAGAGTGAGAGAAGAAGTACGTAGTATTTGTGCATCTAGATATCCTGGATGACAAACTAATAAATCACAACCATCATCATGTGCATTCTCTACCATTTCTTTAAAAGATTTAAAAGGATCATAGCCTTCCTTCATACTCTCCATATGCATATAGAGTTTTTCTCCTGCCAGATCAACAGGTGTCCCATCAAAAGAAATATCATTGAACTTTAGATTGTGTCTTTTCGCAACAATTTCAATACCTTTTAATAGATTATCACTGGCTACTGCATGAGCTTCGAAATAAGAAGGTTCAAGATGAGTTATCTCTTTAAATCTTTTATATTGTGCTTCTATTTCTATAATTGCTTCTTCTAGTACTACAAAGTCTTCTTTACTTTGTCTATATGTTCTACTTGACTTAAATTGTCCATTTTCATCTACAAGACTTGGAATAAGTTTTGAATCACTGATAGGAGTACCAATACATACATTGGTATGCTGTCCTAAACAGATATCTAAATCCTTTACAAGTTCATAGCCTTCTACAGAATCAGGCATATTCACCATAAAACCAATATTCTTAATCACACCATTTTTTACTGTATCATATATACCATAATTCACACCTCGGCTGTAACCTAAATCATCAGCACGTACCATAATCTTCATAACAAATCCTCCTAAATAAAAATGATCCTGGTTATCATACTTATTATATATATACAATACATAATAAGATCATACCGCCAGGATCACTTCTTTCTATATATAGTTTACCCTATAGTGTAAGCGTTGTCAATTGAGACAAATAAAAAACCAAGTGCACTGCCACCTGGTCTAAACGCAATATATTTCCGCGACTAGACGAATATTATTGCGTTTTTATTATATGTGATATTCTTCTTTTATGCAAGAGAAAGAGCTGTAACGAATAGCTAACGAATAGAGAAAGAGCTGTAACGAATAGATAGTTCTGATTCCATAATGCCGATTCTCTCAGCCAATGCTTCATTTGTAATCTCAACCGTGTAGTGTTTCATATCAATGATTCTCCCTGAATTTAGCGAACGCTTCCGTTGCATTTTGCACTCTTCCTGCATCTATATCATTGTAACCTTTTTCCAATTTCTGATGGATTTCTTCTGTTGTCATGCCATCTGTATGAATCGATACTGGTGCATTTGGTAAAGAAACAGAAAATGGAATTCCACCTGTAAGAGAAATTTGATTCAAATACATATCAATCGCTGTTGACATAGGAACACCTAACTGAGACAATACTTTTTCTGCCCTCTCTTTGACGACTGGGTTTACTCTTAAGTTTAGTGTTGCTGTTTTTCCCATAATCACACCTCCTTGTTTCTTATATGGTAACGCTATTTCTCACATGTATCTACTTTAAAATTAAGGAATCTATACTCTTGTATTTTAGTCATTTATATTCCTTTACAAAATGTATTTTTTGTTGTTTTACTCCACCTGATTCTTTACTCTTTTTAATATTGATATCTACAGTTGGAGTCACATCAGATAAGGACACTTTTCTATAAGAAACAATTGTTCCATCTGATAATTATGCAATAGTTAGCTTTCAAACAAAAAACCATATACCCAATCGGATATATGGTCCTGTATCTTATGTTCCGTTTGGGCTTTAGTTCTAAAGGGCAATGTAACTACAATAGTCTATACCTTAACGACATAGACTGTTCAAACCAGCGAATGATGTCTCCATCATTTTGCGGCAGCAGTCCGTATCCCCGAAGTAACCTCACTTATCGATTTCATATATATGTAAAATACCTACTACTCATCTACAATAGACAAAATATATAACTTGTATAAAATAAATGGTGCCGACTGCAGGAATCGAACCTGTGACCTACGCGTTACGAGTGCGTTGCTCTACCTACTGAGCTAAGTCGGCATCTAACTATAGTATAGTCTTCTTCTATTTTAATACAAGTAAAAACCACTGGAGGAGAGCCAGTGGTTCTAAAAAAACAATTTAATACAATTAGAAGGGAGTTTTATTTATGAATCGTAAACAGGACGCTTTTATTATTAGGGAGTGGCCCTCTTTACAGTTATTAATATAGTCTTAGTATATGAACTAAGTATGAACAAAAACAAAAAAAGATCTGACTCCCTATTTCAGACCTTTCCAAGAGCTATTCTAATCGTAATACGACTCCCACAGTCATATTAGCATACTTTTTCTATTACAACAATATTTTTGTTACGCTTTGTTTTCCATATCCTTTATTTTTTCAATAAAAGCAGGATCATATTTCTTTCTTAAGCTCTTTCCAGCAATATAGTTTGGAGAAGTTATTAGGGGACCATACTTTAACTGGATACAGGCATCTAGATATAAGCCAAATACAGATGAAATATAACTATATGACTTGTTTAATGCATAAATATGGTAGAGGTTTAAATCATTGAAAATGGATTTATCTGCCACAATACAGGCTACTAGTTTAGAACCTTCATAAATAGGATATACGTAACCTGTTTCTAATCCAACTCTATACATCTTATATTTAACACCGTCATACTTTAATACAAAGTAACCTGATTGAGATGTAAAGCCTGTTTTCTGATAGATTACACCTAGACTTTCTTCTTCAAATAACATTCCATATTTCTTATGTCCTACCTTATCCCATTCAGGTTTTATTTTGTCAGGATCATAGATTAATGAGAATTTACGTGAGAGAAAATTACCTTGAATTTCTCCTCCCTGATTAAACTGTTTAGGTAAAGAGGCTCCACCAAGTTTATTATTTCCTTTTACAATTTCATAATCTATATTAAAAATAGATAAAATCTGGTTTAAGTCTATTATCATAACAAATACACTCCTTTCCCATATTTTAACATTATTATTCGCTTTTAAAAAGAGTTCATTATGTATATAATTAATTCGAAAGAGGTGAAGTGTATGGCTATTAAAGTAAAAGCAAAGGATGCAGATACTCTAGAGGAAGAACTAGAAGAATGGTCATTAGGTGTCAATCTTGTAAATACAGCACCTACTCAAACAAAAGAAACCGTCACTTTTAGTACAGACCAAATAAAAAAAGATAAGTCTAAAAGAACGACTTATCTTAATGATGATCTAGAAGATCCTACATTATAAGCACTTAGGTGCTTATTTTTTTTCTTTTAAAAGATCTCTGATTTCTTCTAATAATACAATGTCTTCTGGCTTTGGTGCTGGTGCTGCTTTTTCTTCTTCTTTCTTACGGAAACTCACGACCTTATTAATCGCTTTAATACAGATAAAGATACAGAAAGCCATTAATAAGAAGTTAATGAGGTTAGAAAGGAATGATCCATACTTGATATTAATATTATTAATCTTAAGAGTTAATTCTGTAATATCAGATGGAATCTTAATGATTGCAGATAATACAGGCATAATAATGTCCTGTACAAGAGATGTGACAACAGCAGTAATAGCAGTACCTAGAATAACACCGACAGCCATATCAATAACATTGCCTTTAAATGCGAATTCTTTGAATTCGTTCCATAGCTTTTTCATGTTGTATCTCTCCTATATTTAGTTTATGCAGCAGGTGTTTCGTCTTCTTCCTGATGACCGCTTATAGCCTTAATGAATTCCTTGCCGATAACAAATGCCTGATCAAATGGATTGATTAATAAAGCATCATATTCTCCAGCACCGAAGAATGTAGCAATATGCTGATTAAATGGACGACATTCGCTGATTAATACCTGTCCTTCCTTTAATTCAACATTATCTTTGATGCCCCATTTATCAATCTGTTCATTAGATGTAAAGAGTGGGAAATAGCTTAATTCATTACCTTCATCATCTTCTGCAGATAATGAAGGAATAATCATAGATGCATCCTTTTTTAATTCATATGTGCCATCTGGTAAAGTAACTAAATCTGATTTATTCACAATCGTCATTAATGCAAGACATGAGCGTTCAACTACATCTTCCATAAGTGATTGGAATTTATCTTTTTCTTCTTCACCTTGTGCTTCCATATATTCATCATATAACCAAGAGAACTCCATATTACCTGGTACTCTATGACCAATTGTTTCATGATGGTCTACACCATCGTTTTCTTCAACACCCATATTACTTAATGTATCTCTACCTAGAGTAAATGCATCTGTTTCTGGATCAATAACCATGCCATAGATTTCATCATCACCTGTATTAAATAATTCATTTAATAAGAATTCATAGTCTACTTCTACTAATACATTATGACGGTCTGGGAAATCAGAATCTTCTAGAATAGAAGAGTTCTGTGCATTTTCTACAGTAGTATAAATTGCATACCATTCATCTCCGTCATCATCACATACTGTCTGTAAGAAGAATGAATCTTCATCATCATCGTCTACAGAAATATATGTAAGGAATGTAGAAGCCTTTAATGTATGCATTAAATCATCTTCTAATTTAGTGGCAGTAAAAGAAGCTTCTCCATATTTACCACAGCTTTCTTTCCATTCTTTATCAGTTGTTTCTACTGGTGTTGTGTTTAATAATGGTTTACTCATTCTTTTACTCCTCCCCTTCTATTAATCCCATTGTAGTTAGGATTTCTTTTGTAAGTACAATATTATCTGTGAATGGATTAATAACGAGTGCATCAAAGGCTTCACCATTATTAAGTCCTCCTAGATGAGTAACAAGATCAGCAGTCAGTAGCATAGATTTTCTTTCTTCATCTTCAGCATTCCAGCCATCTAATGTTTCAATATCTTCCTGTGATGTAAAGAGTGGAACAATATTAGCCTGATCACCATTATCTTCACTTGATAACATTCTAATCGCAAAATCTGCATCTGATCTAGCAATGTATGTATTACCATCTTCTACTACTAAATCTTCTTTTCTTACCATAATAGGTAATGCGAATAAAGCATCATCAAATGCTTCCATCATATGAGTAAAGATTTCAGCTTTCTTATCATCATCTTCAGTATTCTGGAAAATCTTCCAAAATTCTTTAATAAAGATATTTGCAGGAGTAATGTTACCTAAATCTTCTGTATGGTCTAAACCATTACATAAACGTTTAGAAATCTGTACTAATTCTTCTCTTGTAAGAATATAGTCATCACTAAATGGGTTAATCACAATACCATCAATTTGATTACCATCAGCAAATGTAAGTTCTTTTGCTAGGAAAGCATAGTTGACTTCTACTGCTTCTACTTTTCTTCCTGGCATTGATGTTTCAGGTTTTGCAAGACTGCTTTTTAATTCTTTTAATGAAGTATAAACAGAAATAAAATTCTTACTTCCATCCTGTGGTGAAATAGTAAAGAATGAATGATCATATTCTAAATTTTCACCACTTTCTGGTAGATTCATATAACCATAATAATGTGATTCTGTTAGGTTCTTAAGGAATGCTTTGTAAGCTACTTCTTTGTCACCCTGAGCTTTTTTCCATGCATCAAGGGAGTCAGTCCATCTTGATGTAGTAAATGCTTGAGCATCTTTTAAAGGTTTGTAATTCAACTTGTTTTCCTCCTCTAGTTGATTGTTTCTTTATTATAAAACATTTCATCTAGCATGTCTTTAGAAAACCCTAGATGATCTGTATAAGGATTAATGAGAATACCACAAAATGCATCACTAGAAAAGAGTACATCCTTGTATGAATCAAATGACTGACATGTAATAATCATTTCCATGTCTGGTTCATCATGATCAAGATTCATTCTTTTAATATCATTTAATCCTGTAAATAAACTAATATAGAGTTTATTAGGATCAGCATGAGAACACATAAGTGGTTTGATATAAATATCAGCACCTGTATATATTTCAAGTTCTCCTGTCTTATTTGTATATAAGTCTTTCTTATTTACAAGTACTGGACAGGCAAAGACCCCATCCTCCATAAGGTCTTCTACACTTTCTTTTAATAACTCTTTTATATGAGGATCTTTACCATTAGAATGATAGATCTTCATATTCTTTCTAAACTTTAAATTAGCAGGCACAAGACTTGGTAAATCTTCTTGATGATTAATACCTGTTGTTGTATTGTGTCCTATACAGTTTAATAGTTTTTCATCAGCTATCAGCTTTTGTGAGAAAGGATTAATGACTAGACCACTTAAACCTTCTGTGCGCATATATATCTCTTCTAAGAGGCGTTTATAAGAAGCTACCATTACTTCTACCTGGTAACCTGATTGTGGTTCAGGAAGATCTATATAGTCTGTAATCTCCTTTATATTTGTGAAAGCAGGTAAATAGGATTGTTGTTGCTCATTAGATACAGAAATGATTTCATAATCGGAATTATCATTGTTTAATGGTCTTTGAACCATAACAAGATAATCTGAATGAGATATTAAATAATGAAAATGTTCTGTGATATCTGTATTCAGATCATAGCCCTGAAACCAAAGGTTAAAGAAATCATTCCATTCTTCATCATCAGGATAATATTGTGGTGATACAATACTCAAACCATTGTAATCCATAAAAAAACCTCCTTCCTTCTCTATTGTACCATGTTAGAGATGATAAGAGGTTTGTATTCTTCAATTATTTTATTAAATCTAGTACTTTCAGAAGATTTTCTTTGATACAAAGTAGATGAGGTTGTGTCATATCACTAATATCTACTAAATCAGGTATTCCAATAACATCTATACCTGCAGCATCTGCTGCAATAATACCATTTCTAGAATCTTCTAGGATGAATGTTTCTTCTTTATTTAGTCCATAGATTTCTATTGCCATATTAAATATTTCTGGATTAGGTTTGGCACGAGTGACATGATCACCACATACAAACTTATCAAAGTACTTGTCTAAACCAGCAGACTTGAGAGAGAATAGTACATCTGGTTCAAATGTAGAACTAGTAAGGACCAATGTATAACCATGATCCTTTAGATAAGTTAATAGTTCATGAGCTCCTTTTTTAACTGGCATAGGGTTTGTTTCTAAATACTTTCTTGTTTCAGCAATCTTGTCTTCTTTAAAACGAGTTAAGTAGTGTCTATTACCTGTAAGTTTTTCTACTATTTCTTGCGATGCCAGGCCATTTGAACCAATTGATCTATAGGCAGCTTCTGGGTTAAAGGGTTCGTTATGACTAGCAAATACTTTTTCCCACATCTTGATTCCTAAAGCTTCACTATCAATGAGTAGTCCATCCATATCGAATAATACGTTCTTCTTGTTTTCTAACATATGATTAATCCTCCATATCAATACTGTATCATTATATAGTGAGATTGGTTATATGTAAAATAATTATTGATAGCGATTACAGTTTATGCTATAATAATAACCGAAAAGAAAAGCAGAAAAAAAAGACTTGAATATTCCCCCATTCGAGTCTTTTTTTTGCGTTTAGTTTACTTTTTTTGATGCCTGCATGTATTCTTCTTTGCAGCGCTCCACAAATTGGGCAGCCATTGTAGTTGTATAGTGTTCTGTTTCTTTGATGTACTCATCGACATATACATCTGTATGATGGCCGAATGAATGTAAGAAACTACTTAACAGCTTAGTTAACTCATTGTAGTAATTAATTCCATCTTGTTCAGATATCATACCTGTCATAAGTGAATAATAGAGACAAAAGTTAACAGAACCAGGACGATTAGATGTCATAGCATCTATACCATACCAAATAGGATTTTCTTCAATGGTATAAGGTCCGTTTTCCATCATGGTATATACTTCAGACGGATCAAAGGGTATGTGTGCTCCTTCATAAAATTCATCCAATAGTTTTATTTGATGTTCTCTTGAGAGGGTGCTGTGAGAAACGATTTGATAACTTATTCCTAAGCAGTACGTCTCATAGCAGTCTAATGCATTGATGTTGTTGAAGAGTTGTTTATACATACTACTGTCTTTTACATTGAGATATAATTCGTTAAGTTTGCGTTTAAATGAATGAAATTCGGATAGTTTCATATTGTTTACCCCTTTCCATAATTTATTATACTGATTGATTTTTTGATTTCAAGAAATCAAAAAGTGTATAGATACGGGTAAAGAATACTGATCAAGCTTAAAAGACCAATCTAAATAGAATTGGTCTTTTAAGTGATTAATTAGACTATCTTTTGTTCAGTTAAAATACTGAATAACATCATTTGCAGTAATACATATGTTACATCTAGCAAATAAATATATGATAGCAAATTAGTTGTGTTATTTTGAACTGCTTGTGAATAGTCTTAATCTAACAAAAATAATAGATGATAGCAAAACTCACAAAAGGATGGGAATCAGAAATTATAAGTCATCTTCTAGCAAAACAATAGATGTTAGCAAAACACACATGGCCGAACAATTCTCCGAATTTTAGTCATCTTCTAGCAAAATAATAGATGGTAGCAAAACATAACGTGTATAACATCCACGTTCCGACAAGTCATCTTCTAGCAAAATAATAGATGGTAGCAAAACACTCTTTCTTTCAAGTGTAGACAAACTTTTGTCATCTTCTAGCAAAATAATAGATGGTAGCAAAACTGAGTTACATGCTACAATATCGTCAAAACTGTCATCTTCTAGCAAAATAATAGATGGTAGCAAAACGCAATACGGCGTAAATAATGTAGTTGCTATGTCATCTTCTAGCAAAATAATAGATGGTAGCAAAACGGTATTGATATATCTTACTTTGGCATTGATGTCATCTTCTAGCAAAATAATAGATGGTAGCAAAACTGACGCAATGAAAAAATGTTCACGTACAAAGTCATCTTCTAGCAAAATAATAGATGGTAGCAAAACTGAAGTCAGAGCCGAAATGCGTAAGGACATGTCATCTTCTAGCAAAATAATAGATGGTAGCAAAACTAATAATTTCCATTTGTAATACATTTGATCGTCATCTTCTAGCAAAATAATAGATGGTAGCAAAACGATTGAGAATGGAGTTATAAAGGGAGAGAAGTCATCTTCTAGCAAAATAATAGATGGTAGCAAAACAAAGAATGTAACTACTGAATTAATGAAATTGTCATCTTCTAGCAAAATAATAGATGGTAGCAAAACTGATAAGGAAAGGGAAAGTGATACCCTTAAGTCATCTTCTAGCAAAATAATAGATGGTAGCAAAACCCTTCTGCAATCTTCATCCATGCTTTCATTGTCATCTTCTAGCAAAATAATAGATGGTAGCAAAACACACTGAACTAGGTATCACTAGTGAAGCAAGTCATCTTCTAGCAAAATAATAGATGGTAGCAAAACGTATAACCCAGAGGCAAAAGACCTTTATAAGTCATCTTCTAGCAAAATAATAGATGGTAGCAAAACACATGTCCATTGTGCGGGTGCAACCTTGACGTCATCTTCTAGCAAAATAATAGATGGTAGCAAAACCGCCATTCTTTTTAACAATTTCCCATTAAAGTCATCTTCTAGCAAAATAATAGATGGTAGCAAAACTATGTATGACACTGAAAAACATGAGTATTTGTCATCTTCTAGCAAAATAATAGATGGTAGCAAAACAATATGTATTTGTCTTTAGATAATAGTTTGGTCATCTTCTAGCAAAATAATAGATGGTAGCAAAACGCTTCAGCTTATTTTCTTTATCAATGTGATGTCATCTTCTAGCAAAATAATAGATGGTAGCAAAACTACATAGTAAACATGTGCAGGTTGCTTTTTAGTCATCTTCTAGCAAAATAATAGATGGTAGCAAAACCATTTTTTAAACTATTTAGTCAATATTTTTGTCATCTTCTAGCAAAATAATAGATGGTAGCAAAACTAATGTGCGAACGACCGAATGGTTTTGTTGGTCATCTTCTAGCAAAATAATAGATGGTAGCAAAACCTACATCTCAAAAAATACAGATGGAAGTGCGTCATCTTCTAGCAAAATAATAGATGGTAGCAAAACTGAAGCATTAAAGGAAGCAGGAATTTATGAGTCATCTTCTAGCAAAATAATAGATGGTAGCAAAACCAATAAATTCAACAATGGAAAGAATGATATGTCATCTTCTAGCAAAATAATAGATGGTAGCAAAACGCGCCTTTAGCAATCAAGTCAAATGCTTCAGTCATCTTCTAGCAAAATAATAGATGGTAGCAAAACTGACTAAAGTATCAACAGCTCTTGGAATCCGTCATCTTCTAGCAAAATAATAGATGGTAGCAAAACGGTTGGATGATGATAACCTTATCTGTTTATGTCATCTTCTAGCAAAATAATAGATGGTAGCAAAACAACAGATTGGAGCAATTGTTGAATTAGAGAGTCATCTTCTAGCAAAATAATAGATGGTAGCAAAACTCTGTAAGACATCACCCGTTGATTTGAATGGTCATCTTCTAGCAAAATAATAGATGGTAGCAAAACGCCTTATTTACAAACAGTTACAAGGCAGTCGTCATCTTCTAGCAAAATAATAGATGGTAGCAAAACTCGTTCCGATAACCTGTGACTTCCAGCATCGTCATCTTCTAGCAAAATAATAGATGGTAGCAAAACAAATATGCTAGTGGTTTGTTGAATATTGCAGTCATCTTCTAGCAAAATAATAGATGGTAGCAAAACGTGCTGTGTTCCGTCATTCTTACCCCAATTGTCATCTTCTAGCAAAATAATAGATGGTAGCAAAACTATGGAATTAATTGATAGCAAGAAGTTAGAGTCATCTTCTAGCAAAATAATAGATGGTAGCAAAACGGAATGGTATCAGAAAGATGAGTAAAAAAAGTCATCTTCTAGCAAAATAATAGATGGTAGCAAAACCTCAAACTGATTTTATCACATAATTGATATTTTAACTACTATTTATAATATGACATTAAGTTATTGATCAAGCTTATATGTTCCCTACTACTCAAATCCTTTAAATATTCATTAATCATATTTTTTATGTCCTCCAATGTATATAAAGTACTCGATTTCTCATTCAAAACATAATAAACCATTTCTTCATTCGCAAAATCTAAGAAATAATCCTCTTCAAAACATATATTTTCTATATCTGTATCCCTTACCACTTTAGAAAAAACTAGGCAATATACTCTATCTTTAGATATTGCATCTATCTTTTGTTTTATCTCATCAGTAATAAGAGGAATATCAATAAATAGGATAATATCAGCATACTTCTTCGAATGAACCGCAATATAATCAATCATATTTAGCTGTAATATGATCAAGTCGTTATATGATAAATCATATTCATCTTTATAAGATTCGTCTTCATAATAGTGTGCTGTTACCAGTTTAGTAAGTAGCTTGGGAGAATATGGAGAGAACTCACTTTGCACAAATGCATTTTCACTTACTTCATCTGATAGTGATTCAATAAGTATATTAAGTGTATTTAATGTATCCATATAATCAATACCTGAATATAGAGTTTCCAAATACTTAAGCATAAGAGACTTAGTATTGAGTTTTGCATCATCATTAATAGAATAATTTTCAGTCACTTCATAAAAGAATGTGTTTTTCTTGTCTACTGGACTGTCATCTATTTTAAAATAACACTCACTACCTATCTCTTCTCTATACCCACTTACTGTTTTATTAAAATATTGTCTGACAGCTTGTTTAAGATAATACTTATTCATTGCATTAGACCCTAGTACATACTTTGTATGATCAATAATAATAGTTCTATTAATATTCCCACTACTAATCAACAATTGTTTCATAGTTCAATAAAGCTTTCTGCATTTACAGTTGCTTCCTGCAATGATTTACCACCTACAATTATTTCTATCTTGGCATACTGTTTTTCCGTCACTACAAGTATTCTTATCTGTCCTTCTTTAGGAACATTCTTTTTAAGGATATTCACATGTTTTACTGCAGCTTCTCTATTTGCAAATATCTTACAATAGACTGAAAACTGCATCATCATATATCCATTTTTAATAAGATACTTTCTAAATACGTTATATGTATGCCTTTGTTTAGGTGTCATTACTGGAAGATCAAAAAATAGTATTAAACGCATAAACTCATATTTCATTGTCGTATGCAATTGGAAATGGAAATAATATTTCGTTTGATTGATCATCAATAAATCTGAATATAGAATCCAGATAAAGATTAATCGCATTTCCTATTGTCTGTTTTCTATTATCGATATTTTTGAATACCCACAAACCACAGGTCAGTGAAAATTA